>Ga0326597_10000834_pt1 | contig 52321 bp, 47 predicted proteins | sample RVTome_12_FD_203789 | JGI IMG/M metagenome (GOLD analysis project Ga0326597, IMG submission 203789) | Soil microbial communities from uranium-contaminated site in the Upper Colorado River Basin, Wyoming, United States - RVT100D185 | ecosystem: Environmental > Terrestrial > Soil > Contaminated >... | reverse complement strand
CATGCGTATGGCCTCTCGGACTCGGATTGGTTTGCACCTCCAAGTCTCGCGGGGCCATACGTGTCTTCAACGCATCTATCACTGCCCGGTCAGCTCACCTCGCCCCCTCATCCATCGTGAAGGCCCCCAAATCCGGCGTGGCCACACAGTCCGTCGGCCCGTCCGGGCAGTACCCATCGATGATCCCCGTGACGATCCCCACCAGATCGGCCGTGCCCACACAGTCCGTCGGCCCGTCCGGGCAGGCGTCCTCGACCAGCCCCACAACCGTCGCAATCAACGCTTCCACGACGTCCGTACAACCCTCGGCGCAGTAGTCGGCCAGAATCCCCTGGACGATCCCGACCAGATCGGGCGTGCCCACACAGTCCGTCGGCCCGTCCGGGCAGGCGTCCTCGACCATCCCCACGACCGCCGCGATCAACGCGTCCACAACGTCGGTACAACCCGGATCGCAGGAGTCGGCGATGATTCCCGTCACGATCCCGACCAGATCCGGCACGCATTCCTTCGCCCCACCCGAGCAGTAGTCCTCGACCATCCCCACGACCGCCGCAATCACCGCGTCGGCGACGTCGGTACAACTCAGGTCCGGGCAGTAGCCGTCAATGATCCCCGTCACGAGCCCGACCACATCCGGCACGCATTCCTTCGCCCCACCCGAGCAGTAGTCCTCGACCATCCCCGCGACCGCCTCGATCAACGCGTCCGGAATGTCCGTACAACTCGGTTCGCAGTAGTCCACGAGGATCCCCGTGACGATCCCGACCAAATCCACCGTGTCCACACAACGTGTCGGCCCGTCCGGGCAGTACTGCTCGATGATCTCGTCGAGAACGTTGTTGGGATTGGCGATGCAGACGTCGTAGTCATCGCACGCATCGACGTCCGCATCGCTGCTGGTCGACTCGGCCGCCGCCGGGTCGCTCGGCGCCTGGATGTCCGTACCCGACTGGGTCTCGTCCTCGGACACCTCGTCCGGGCCTTGTGGTGCTTCCTCGCCCGCTTCTGCACCGTCGCTGTCCTGCGTCACGGGCTCGGGCTCGGCCGTTGCGTCGTCGGGCGACGAGGTCACAGGCGAGCTCTCTGCGCCGCCGTCGGCCTGGTCGCCTTCCTCGCTTGTGGACCCGGCACTGTCCTCGGCGATGGCGCCGTCCTGGCCGGCCGTGTCCGACTCGACGGCAGGCGACTCGTCCTGCGCAGGTTGCGCCGTCGGGTCGGCCCCCGATCCGTCCTGCGAATCGTCGTCGGCACCATCCACGGCGGGGTCGTCGCCGCCGGCCTGGACGCTGGGCTCACTCTCGGTGGTGGCCCCGTCGTCAGACTGTTCCGGTGACGACCCATCATCGACCGCGGTTTCTGACGGGTCAGACGTCTCCTCGGACGCACTCGCCGGCAGCGCCGGAGCCACGATCGCCAAACAGGTCAGCAACGTCAGCACCGTCGTCCCGAAGGGCGTAACGCGCACGCTCGCGGTCCGCGACCGACTCCGTCGTTGGGGGAATGTCGTCAAGGGTCTGCTCCAACGGGCGAGGCGGCCGGTGTGGCTCGCCGCGCCCACTCGACCACGCTGAGCACCCGGCCCCGACATCGACCCCCCCCCGATTCGTGCGTCGGACGCTCGTGTCGTCTGCCGTGGCGCCTGCCAACGCTGGTGAGGTCAGCCCCCGAGGGGAGCACGCTGCCGCAATCCAGGGAGGTTCGGTCAGCTGCTGGCGGTGGGGTTGGCCTGTCGGCCAGCCAGCGCCCGCAACCGTTGCACCGCGTCGGCTGCCACCGTCGCAGGGATGGCACCGGCCAGGATCCGCGCGTTCCATCCGCCCAGCAGCTCAGCCGTCAGCTGCGAGGTCAGCGGCGCGACCGCCGGGACCAGCCCAGGTACGGCCAGCCGGGCCTCGTCACGGACCTGGGTGGCGATCACGAACGCGGGAAAGACCTCGAGGTCGTCCTCCACCGGCTGCAGGCCGACGCGCCACGCAGCCCCGTCACTGGCGGTCGACAGGGCCGCAAGGCACTGGCCGTTGACCACGGCCAACACCACATTGGCCGGTGCGGCCTCGATGTCCTGTCGTTCGAGCGACATGCCATAGGCGCGCAGCGCCTCGCGACCGTCCGGGCGGTTGGCGAAGTCCTGGTCCATGCACAACTGCGCAGGCCCGCCAGTCCCGCACTCGTCGCTGCTTGCCTGGGGCGTCCTGCAGCGCTGTGACGACCTCGACGGCGCCGTGCTGGCCGAGTTCGTGCTCACCCACGCAGGCGCCAACGTCGAGCACCGTCATCGCATCGCCGCCGGACGACCCGCTGCTGCCACGGACCCGGCGGACCAGCCCACCGCGGTGCCGGGCCGGCGACGACCCGGCTGAACCGCCCAGCCCGACCACGATCGGGCCCATTGCCATGCCCGGACGGTGCGACCGACACGCCTTCGGGGAGGTGTTGATCGTTACGTCGTCAGCCGTCGCAGGACTCAACGGCAGAATGGACCGCCTTCAGTCCAAGGTGATCAGGGATGCTGGTGACGATGCGGACACGCGGCGGCGGGCGATCTCGATGACCGTCGGCATCTGTCGATCCTGGCCGAGCAGCCGCTCAGCGTGTCGAGGGACCGAGCACCGAAGAACCGACACTCCCCTCATCGGTGGATCCGGGCCAACCGCCGGCCATCGGTGGGGCTTGGTCTGCGGCCGGTCAGTTCATCTCGGGTCGGGGCGGCACACGCAGGTGGGAGTCCGCGCGCTCGATGTCCTGGCGGTACTTCAGCAGCACGTTCAGCGTCGATCGAGCCACGTTCTCGTCGATCGTGTCGAACCCAAGTTCCAGCAGCGTGCGTGCCCAGTCCAGGGTCTCGGAAATGCTGGGCGGCTTCTTCAGCTCCAACTGGCGCAGGCTGCGGACCACGCGGACCAGTTGATCGGCCAATGCCTCTGGAGCGTCGGGCACGTGGGTCATCACGATTGCGCGCTCGCGGTCCACGTCGGGATAGTCGATGTGGAGGTAGAGGCAGCGACGCTTGAGCGCCTCTGACAGCTCGCGGGTGTTGTTCGACGTGAGGACGACGAACGGCCGTTTCGTGCCCCGTACTGTGCCGAGCTCGGGGATCGTGACCTGGAAGTCGGACAGGATCTCCAGCAGGAGCGCCTCGAACTCGAAGTCGACCTTGTCCACCTCGTCGATGAGCAGGACGACATCGTGATCGCTGCGCAGGGCGCGGAGCAGCGGACGCTCCAGCAGGTACTCCTCGCTGAACAGGTCGTCGTGGACCTCGTGCCAGGCGGCCTCGTCATCGGTGTTTGAGAACTGGATGCGCAGCAGCTGCTTCTTGTAGTTCCACTCGTACAACGCCTTGGCCTCGTCGAGGCCCTCATAGCACTGCAGGCGGATCAGTTCGGCGCCGCGAGCCATCGCAACCGCCTTGGCGAGTTCCGTCTTGCCGACACCTGCCGGTCCCTCGACCAGGACAGGCTTGCCCAGCCGCTCAGCGAGGTAGACGACCGTGTCGATCGCCTCGTCGGGCAGGTAGCCCACGGCGGACAGTCGCTTGTTGACGTCGGTGACACCACTGAACTCGGTCACGGGGGCTCCCTCGGCGGGCGATGCCCGCAACGCTACGACGCGACATCGTCGCCAACGAACGCGTCGGCGATGTCGAGTGGTTGGCCAATCACCACGACGAGCCGCCACCACCGCCCATGCCACCACCGGAGAAGCCGCCAGAGAAGCCAGAGCCGCCACTGCTTGACGGAACCGTTGACAGGCTGGTCCCGACGTTGTTGGAGAAGTCGGCGAGGCCGTCGGAGAAGCGCCTGGCGTCGAACTGGCCCGAGCTCACGTGACTGCCGTACCAGAAGCCCCCGACGGCAGCGGCCGTGTCGACACCAAGGTCGGCGAACGTCTTGGCCCACTTCTCGGTCGCCCCGAAGACGACCGCGTAGGGCAGGTAGTCGACGAACAGGTGCTCCTTCTCAGCGAATTCCATGCGCCCGGCCTCGGCGGTCTCGATGAACTCGCGAAAGCCGAGGGTTCTTCGCAAGGCGTCACTGCCCTTGACCGTGCGGTGTGGCATCACGTCGTGGCGTGACATGAGGGTCAGCCCCGCCAACAGGAACGGAACGGTCGCCAGTGCCACCTCGGTGAAGAAGAACGCGGCGAGTGCCAGTCCCGTGCTCACGAAGGTCGCGGCCCCGCCGATCCCCAGCCAGATGGTGCGTTCCTTGTCCGGTCGGCGGTTGAACCAACCGCGCTTGCGGCCCTGTTCGTAGATCCCGCGCTGGACCTTCTGGTAGTCCTCGGCAAAGCTGCCCTTGAGATCGCCGACCGACACCTCGTCACCGTCGGAGAACAACCCGTTCATCAGCATCTGCTCGTAGTTCAGCAGCGACCCCTGGCCCCGATCCACCTTGGTGAGCTTCCAGTCCGTCGACGAGAAGACCAGCAGCCGCTTCTTCTCGACCTCGGTGATCGTCAGGAAGCCGCGAACCGCCAGGTCAACGACGGTGGCACTGATGTCGACCGGGTCGACTCGCTCGTCGACGACCAGCCCGAGCTCGGCCGGGCGAAGGTCGTCGGGCGGCCGGAACTCCACGGCCGTCACCCTCGCACTGCCCAGCGGTCGGCGTACCCCAGCGTTGTGATCGAGGCGCCCGTCCACGGTGATCGCGCCACGGGCCACCCGGTCACGCCCCTGCCGCCACATCAGCACGCCCAGGCCGCCGAACGCGAGCAGCGTCGTCAGGACCGTCAGGGGGATGGCCAGGCTGTTGCCGTACAGCGCGCGCAGTGGGGTCCAACGTCGGCGCAGGATCGGGTCCGGTGCCGCCAGCTGCGCGGGGTCGAACACGACCACGCTGGTCATTCCCTCATAGACCTGCAGCGGCCCCGCGCTCATGACCAGGCCGCCGTCGACGGCGCGCACCGTGCAGGGCAGCGACGAGTAGTTGCCGCCCTGGAAACAGGCATGTGTCTCGCGGGACAGGCCGGCTCCTGTGAACGCCGCCGTGGCGCTGCGGATGGGCATGTCCCAGCCGTTGCCGGTCACGTTCCAGTACAGCTCCGTGCCCGCTTCCGTGCGGTTCAGCGATCCCTTGATGGTGTAGCTGATCCGGTAGGAGTGCTCACCGGAGATGAAGGTGTCCTCCTCACCGATCCGGATGGCAATGTCCGTGCCGCCGGTGACCTTGCTGGGACGGGTGACCTGGACGTCGTCAGGGGCGGAGGCCGACGTGACGGACAGGTCGTCGAGTTCGAGCAGGCGCTGCCACTGGGACGGCTCGCCGTCGGGGAGTTCGAACCAGACCGGACCGTCAAGGTCGTAGACCAGCGGAATCGTGCGGATGATGCCACGCCGGGTGGTGTTGTACTGGACCCGGATGTCCTCGATGACGTGCAGGGTCCCGTCGGCCGCGACGTCGTAGGTGGCGTCGAACGACAGGATCTCGACCGGCGCGGATGACGAATCGAAGGGGAAGTCCTGCGCCATCGCGCCGGCGTTGACCAAGCCGAGCAGCGCCATCACGCTGAGCAGGAACCCGGCCGGAATGCGCACCCCAGCGCCAGCCCGCCTCATCGGTCGAACCCAACGGTTGGAGCTGCCGTTGCCGATTCCTGGGCTCGGAAGAAGGCTGCGACCTGGAAGCCAAACAGTCCGGCGACCAGCACGGTCGGGAAGGACTGCACGCGGGTGTTGAACTGCTCGACGGCGCCGTTGTAGTAGCGCCGAGAGAAGGAGAGCTCCTCCTCGATCTCGCCGAGCTGGTCCTGCAGACGCAGGAAGTTCGTGCTGGCCTTCAGCTCCGGGTACGCCTCGGCAACGGCGAACAACGAGCGCAGAGCAGACGTCAGCATGTTGTCCGCAACGTCGGCCGCGCCGGCATCCTTGGCCGCGACCATGGCGGCACGTGCCTGCGTGACGCGCGTGAACAACTCGTCTTCGTGGGTCGCGTAGCCCTTGACGGTGGCCACGAGATTGGGTATCAGGTCGGACCGACGCTGCAGCTGGACGTCAACGCCAGCCCACGCCTCCTGGACCTTGTTTCGCTGGCGCACCAGGCGGTTGTACGTGGCGATCATCCACCACACCAGCGCAACCACGACAACGGCCGCAATCACAACTTCAAGCACGTGAGCCCGCCCCCAGCCGGGGTCTGGCCGGCCGCGCGGCACTGTAGGACGCTGACCGTGAGCAACGGAGCCTTCGGCTGCCGCGGCCAGGTGACCGCACCGTCACCGAGGGAGCAGTGCGAGGTCGTCGCGGTGCACGACCTCGCGCGCGAACGCCATGCCGAGGTCGGCGGCGGCGCGCTGGGTCGACAAGCCCGCCAGCCGGGTGACGTCGGCCACGGCATAGGCACTGAGCCCACGGCCCAGCACGCGACCCTGCTCGTCGACCACCTCGACGGCGTCGCCCTCGACGAACCCACCTTCGGCCCGCACGACACCCACGCCCAACAACGACACCCCGCGGTCGCGCAGCGCGGCGGCGGCACCGGCGTCGACGACGATGCGACCCTTGGGTTGCAGGGCGAACGCGATCCAGAGCCGGCGAGCGTCACGACGGCGCTCCCCCGCCACGAACCAGGTCCCAACCTGGTCACCGCCAATGGCCGCGGCCAGCACGTCGGGTCGCCGTGCGTCGGCGACGATCGCCTGCGTCCCGGACGCGACCGCCACGTGGGCCGCATCGACCTTGGTTCGCATGCCGCCACGCGACACGGCTGAACCTGTGCCGCCGATCCGTCCGCGATCGAGGGCGTCGAGGTCGGCGACGACGTCGTAGCGCGTGGCCGCGGGGTTGCTGCGCGGGTCCGCGTCGTACAGGCCGTCGACGTCGGACAGCAGCAGCAGCAATGGCGCCTCCAGCATGGACGCGACCAGCGCCGCGAGGTGGTCGTTGTCGCCATAGGCCAGCGCGAGTTCTTCGGTGGCGATCGCGTCGTTCTCGTTGATGACCGGTACGCACCCGAGCTCGAGCAGACGCTGCAAGGTCGTGCGGGCGTTGAGGTAGCGCGGGCGATGCACGAAGTCGTCCTGGGTCAGCAGGATCTGGGCGCCGACCAACCCGTGGTCGGCAAGCCGCGCCTGCCACTCATGGACCAGATCGCCCTGCCCGGCAGCGGCCGCGGCCTGCAGGGTCGGCAGGTCCGTCGGGCGCGCCGCCATGCCCAACAGTCCCATGCCGGCCGCCACCGCACCGGAGGACACGATGACGACGCGCGTCCCCGCCAGGCGCGCGCGCGCGACCTGATCGGCAAGGTCAGCGATCTGGTCGCGATCCAACCTGCCGCGGTCGTCGCGCAGGCTGTTGCTGCCGATCTTGACCACGGCGAGGGCGGGCAATTCGAACCGGCGCGTCATCCGCCGCCCTCGTAGGCCTCCAGCTCGTCCGGTCCCTCGAGGTCGCGCCAGTCCTGGTGGATCAGCTCGCCGTCGCCGGCCGCTTCGTCCTCGGCCTCGGCGGCAAGGACGGCCAAGCGCTCCTCTGGGGGCAAATCGGCCAGGTCGGGGTCGAAGTCGAACACGATGTCGCGGATCCCGACCTCGTCGCCTTCCCTCGCGCCGGCCTCGATGAGGGCACGCTCCACCCCCGCGCGACGCAGCCGACCCTGCAGGTACCGCGCGGCTTCGAGGTTGGTCAGCGGCAGCATCTGCACCCACCGTTCGATGCGTCGGCCTGCAACCACGTAGTGGCCGCTCGCCGGATCGCGGGTGACGGTGAAGTCGTTGCCGATCGGCGTCAGGCGCAGGACGATCTCCTCGTCGCCACCCTCGGACTGCTCGATCGGCGTGCGGTGCTCGCTGACCAACTCGCCCAGGCGGTAGCGCAGCGCATCCAGCCCCTCGCCGCTGGCCGCACTGACTTCGAACACCTCGAAGCCGTCGGCCGCCAGGTCTGGACGGGCCAGTTCCGCCATGGCGCGACCGTCGGGGAGGTCCACCTTGTTCAGGGCCACGACCTGCGGCCGCTGCAACAACGCCGGCTCGTGGCGGCGCAGTTCCTCGCGCAGGACGGCGAGGTCGCGAATCGGATCGCGCTCAGGGTCGAAGGGGAAGCAGTCCACGACGTGGAGCAGCACGCTGCAACGCTCGATGTGCCGCAGGAACTGGTGGCCCAACCCCTTACCCTCGCTGGCACCCTCGATCAGGCCCGGCACGTCCGCCATCACGATGTCGATCGGGTTGCCGTGCCGGTCGTCGCCAGCTCGTACGACCCCCAGGTGCGGCGTGAGCGTGGTGAAGTGCCACGCCTCGATCCGCGGCTTGGCGTTGGAGACGCGCGTGATCAGTGAGGACTTGCCCGCCGACGGGAAGCCGACCAGTCCGACGTCGGCGATGAGCTTGAGTTCCAGTCGCAGGAGCCGTTCCGGAACCTCCTCGCCGTACTCGTGGAACTTGGGCAGGCGGCGGTGGCGGTTGGCGAACGCCGCATTGCCACGACCGCCCCGGCCGCCGGGGGCGACGACCAGGCGTTGGCCGTCGGTGACGAGGTCGCCGATCAACTCGCCGGTCTCTCGGTCGCGAATCACCGTGCCGACGGGCACCTTGACCAGCTTTTCCTTGCCGGTCTTGCCGGTGCGCAGGTCGCCCTCGCCATGGCCACCAGCATCAGCGGCGCGGTGTGGGCTGCGGTGCAGGTCCAGCAGCGAGGTCACGTTGGACGCCGCCACGAACACCACGTCGCCACCGTCGCCACCGTCGCCACCATCGGGGCCACCGCGCGGCACGTGCGCCTCACGCCGGAACGAGGCGACGCCGCTGCCGCCCCGACCACCCTGGACGTGGACGGTGCACTCGTCGATGAATTCGACGGCCTCACCCATGACGACGACTCCGAACGGGTCCGTGACCCTAGAGATGCGCCCGCTCGCCTGCGGTGCCCGAACGGGCGCCCGGTCCCTTGGCACGGCAACGGGGGTGGCCGATCACGGCCACCCCCGGTGCACAGACGTTTGGATGCTCAGCCGACCTCAAGGGGGTCAACGTTGGCGTAGGTGCGAGGACCGGACTTGTGGAAGCGGACGTGGCCGTCGGCCAGCGCGAACAGCGTGTCGTCGCCGCCACGACCCACGTTCTCCCCGGGGTGGAACTTGGTTCCACGCTGGCGCAGGATGATGTTGCCGGTGATCACCGACTCGCCACCAAACTTCTTGACACCAAGTCGCTTGGCGTTGGAATCGCGCCCGTTGGAGGACGAACCGCCACCCTTCTTGTGCGCCATGTCAGTCTCCTTGTGGTACCCGATGACGGTTGCCCGGCTCCGGTGCTGCGCTCATCGCCGCATCCGGCGCAGGAGCGGGTGCGGGGTCAGATCGACTCGATCTTGACGGTCGTGTTGTGCTGGCGGTGGCCGCGACGCTTGTGCTGTCGCGTCTTGTTCGTGTACGTGAAGACCCGGATGTACTCGCCGCGGCCGTGCCCGGTGATCGTCCCGGTGACCAGGCGCTCGCCGAGGGCGTTGCCCGCGGTGACGGCACCTGCGTCATCGACGACCATGACGGGACGCAGCTGCACGGTCGACCCGACGTCGCCCGTCAACTTCTCGACGACGACCTCGTCGCCGGCCTTGACCTTGTACTGCTTGCCGCCCGTGGCGATGACCGCGTACACCGTGGTCTCCTCGTGGTCTGTGGAAATGCCGTGTTCCTGACCTCGGCGGGCGCGTCGGCAGGTGCCGGGCGCTTGGGTCCGCCGTCCGCAGCCGGGGCACGCAGAGGCGGACCAGGGATGGGGAGGCGGCGAGGGAACACGAGGCGGCGCCCAAAGGGGGCACCGCGAAGCCGGCAGCGTACCGGCGGAGTCAACGCGGGGGCAACCGCAACGGCGCGCGATGCGCGCGTCGCCCCGGGCTAGCGTCCGTCCCAGGTGGACGTGTGGCGCGTCGCAATGTCGATCAGGGAGCCTCGTTGTGCCAGGCCGGCCCGCGCCAGGTCGCGAGCGATCCGAGGTGGGCGATGGCTGAGGCTGTTCCCGCCGAAACGGTCCGCATCCCGCGCTACGACGAGGCGTGCGTGTCCGACGTGCTGCCCTCGTTGCTGGCCAGCCATGGCGTGCCGGGCTGCCGCGACATCCTCGGGCTTGCCGCGCCCACTCGTGCGATCGTGCTGCTGGTCGACGGGCTGGGCTGGATGTACATCCAGGAGCGCCCCGACCTGGTGCCGTTCCTGGCCAGTCGCGGCGGCCGCGTGATCGACAGCCCCTGTCCCTCGACGACCGTCACCGGGATCGCATCGCTGGGTACGGGCCGCCCACCGGGAGAACATGGCCTGGTCGGGTACACGATCCCGTCGTGGGAACAACGCGGTCGCCGACTCAACCTGCTGACGTGGAAGTTCGAGCACACCGACGGTTCGGTGGTCGACGCCCTCGACAGCCACCCGCCGGAGAGCGAGCAGCCAACGACCACGATGTTGGCGCGCGCCGCGGCCGCCGGCGTGGCAACCACTGCTGTGCTGGCCCCCGCCTACACCGCGTCCGGCCTCACCCGCGCCGCCCTGCGCGGTGCCGAGATCCAGCCAGCCGAAGGCCTGGAGGCCACCCTGGCCACCGCCATCAGGGCGGCGGGCCTGGGCAACGGCGCCCTTGTCTATGCCCACCACGGCGAGGTCGACCGGGCCGGCCACGGATACGGGCCGGAGACCCAGGAGTGGGAGGACGTGGTCGCCCACCTCGATGAGCTGCTGGAACAGGTCGCCGTCGACCTGCCCGCCGACGTGGCCCTGTACGTGACCGCCGGCCACGGCATGGTTGGCGTCCCACCGGACGGCTTCGTCGAACTGGCCGATCAGCCAGCGCTCATGGCCGGGATCGAGGTGTTCGCCGGTGAGCCGCGCTTCCGTCACCTGCGGACCGCACCCGGCGCTCGTGATGATGTTGTTGCCGCCTGGACCGAGGAGTTGGGCCATCGCTTCGTGGTCGTGACTCGCGAACAGGCGCGCGACGCGGGCTGGTTCGGGCCGTACATGCGACCCGCGGCGTTCGCCAGCCTGGGCGACGTGCTGGCCCTGCCGCGCGGCATGAGCGCGGCGGTGCACCGCGACCTCGACCCGCAGTGGTGGCGCCTCTCCGGCCACCACGGCGCCATGACCCAGGCCGAGGTCGAGGTGCCCCTCATCCGGATCGACCGAACAGCGTGACGGGCTGACGTGGCGATCGCGCTGGCCCTGGTGGCCGCGGTGGCCTGGGGGACGTCCGACTTCCTCGGTGGACTGACCGCCCGGCGCACGCCCGGTGACATGGCGTTCACCGTCGGCCTGCTGACAAGTGCGGCTGGCCTGGCCCCGATCGCAGCCCTGGCGTTCCTCGGCGGCGGGACGTTCCCGGTGGGCAGTGCACTGTTGGCGTCGCTGGCCGGCGGCGCGGCGGGCGGGATCGGGATCTCCGCGCTCTACCGCGGGTTGGAACGTGGCCGGATGGGAGTGGTCGCACCGATCACCGGCATCATCGCGGCGGCACTGCCGGTGGCCTGGGGCACCGTGGTCAACCACGAGTCGGTCAGCGCCGGCGCCTGGGTGGGGATGGCCCTGGGAGTGGCCGCCATCGGACTGGTGTCCTGGGAGCGGGACCGGCCCGGTGACACCAGCCTCGCGGCGGCCGGCATTCCCGAGGCGCTCGTGTCGGGCGTCGGCTTCGCGGCGTTCTTCGTCCTGCTGGACAGCGCCGGTGACGGCCACGGCCTGTGGCCGCTGATCCCGGTCAAGATCGGCGCGATCGCCGTCCTGGTCATCGTGCTGGTGGCCGCCCGCCAGCCCCTGCTGACACCACCGGACACGTGGGCCCTGATCGTCGCGGTTGGCCTGCTGGACCTGGTCGCCAACGGCGCGTTCCTGCTGGCCACGCAACGCGGCCTGCTGTCGATCGTCGCGGTGGTCAGCTCGATGTACCCGGCCGGGACGGTGATCCTGGCTCGCTTCGTGCTGCACGAACGGCTCGCCCGCCACCAGCTTGCGGGCCTCCCCGTCGCCGCCGTGGCCGTGACCCTCGTCGCCCTCGCCTGAGCACGACCGCGTTGCCGCGCGACGCGGCGCACAAACTCGCCAACTTGCAGGGTTTGTGGCCCTGAGGCCACGTACTCGGCAACTTGCAGGGTTTGTGCGGGGCTGGTTGGGTGACCGGGAGGGTCAGGCGACGCGCGGACGCCAGGACTCGCGAGTCACCTCGAACGCGGTGATGTCCGCCTCGTGTTGCAGCGAGATCCCGATCGGGTCCAGGCCGTGGCGCAAGCGGTGACGCGTGTGTTCGTCCAACGTGAAGCCGGCCTGGATGCCGGCACCCATCACCGTCATGGACTCGAGGTCGACGGTGAACCTGGCACCCGGGTGCGCGGCGACTGCCTCGAACAGGTTGCGAATGGTCGCCTCGGGCAGTTCGACGCACACCAGGCCGATGTTGGCGCAGTTGTTGGCGAAGATGTCGGCAAACGACTCGGCGATGATCGCACGGAAGCCGGCGTCCTCCAGGCCCCACGGGGCGTGCTCGCGCGATGAGCCCGAGCCGAAGTTGCGGCCCGCCAGCAGGATCTCCGCCCCAGCGTGTTCCGGCTTGTTCATGGCGAAGCCGGGGTTCGGCGTGGTGCCGTCGTCGAGGTAGCGCCACTCGAAGAACGCAAACGGGCCGAATCCGGTGCGCTCGACCCGCTTGAGGAACTGCTTGGGCATGATCTGGTCGGTGTCGACGTCGTTGGCGTCGATCGGGCAGATCGTGGACGTGATGGAGGTCACGGGCTGCATGCTCACGCCTGCCTGGTCAGGTCACGGACGTCGGTGAGGTGGCCCGTCACCGCCGCCGCCGCAGCCATGGCCGGTGACAGCAGGTGGGTGCGCGCCTTGAAGCCCTGCCGTCCCTCGAAGTTGCGGTTGGAGGTGGACGCAACGCGCTCCTTGGGACCGGCGTAGTCCGAGTTCATGCCCAGGCACATCGAGCAACCCGGCTCGCGCCACTCGAAACCGGCGTCGGTGAAGACCTTGTCCAGGCCCTCCGCCTCCGCGGCCGCCTTGACCAGGCCCGAGCCCGGGACGACGATCGCCGTGACTCCCGCCGCGACGCTGCGACCCGCGAGGACCTCCGCAGCGGCGCGCAGGTCGGACAGGCGTCCGTTGGTGCAGGAGCCGATGAACACGCGGTCCACCGCAAGGTCGGTGATCGCCTGACCGGGCTCCACGCCCATGTAGGCGTACATCCGCTCCCACTGCCGCCGCACCGAGTCGTCCGGCGCGTCGTCCAGCGTCGGGATCGAGCCGGTGATCGGCACCGACATGTCCGGCGTGGTCCCCCACGTCACCGTCGGAGTGACCAGGGTTGCATCGATGGACAGCACGGTGTCAAACGAGGCATCGGCGTCGCTGTGCAGTTCGTGCCACGCGGCGATCGCATCGTCCCAGTCCGCACCCCTGGGCGCGTGCGGACGGTCCTTCAGGTAGGCGAACGTGGTCTCGTCGGGCGCGATGAGGCCGGCCCGCGCGCCTCCCTCGATCGACATGTTGCAGACGGTCATGCGCTCTTCCATCGACAGCGCGGTGATCGCGTCGCCGCGGTACTCGACGATGTGGCCCGTGCCACCGGCGTTGCCGAGGCGGCTGAGGATGTGCAGGATCAGGTCCTTGGCCGTGGTCCCGACCGGGCGTTCGCCCGTGACGTCAACCAGCAGCGTCTTGGGGCGACGCTGCGGCAGCGTCTGGGTTGCCAGCACGTGCTCGACATCGGACGTGCCGATGCCGAACGCGATCGCACCGAATGCGCCGTGGGTGGCCGTGTGCGAGTCGCCGCACACGATGACGCAGCCCGGCTGGGTCATGCCCAGCTCGGGGCCCACGATGTGCACGATCCCGTTGTTGTGCGACCCCATCGCGAACAGGCGGACGCCGAACTCCTCGGCGTTGGTGGCGAGGGCATCCATCTGCTTCTGGGAGAGGGCCTCGATCGGCAGTTCGCCGCTGACCTGGCGCGGGTCCGTTGGGACGTTGTGGTCCATCACAGCCAAGGTCAGGTCCGGCCGCCGGACCTTGCGTCCGGCCAGGCGCAGGCCATCGAACGCCTGTGGTGACGTCACCTCGTGGACGAGGTGCAGGTCCACGTAGAGCAGGTCGGGCTCGTCGCCCTGGCCCGCGTGAGCAACGTGCTGTTCCCAGATCTTCTCGACAAGGGTCTTGCTCATGGGTGCGTGCTCTGTTCCTCGCCGGGACCGCGTCAGCTGTTCCAACGACTCGATCGGTGCGTGCGTGGTGAGACCGCCTGGTAGTCGGTCTCCTCGGGCTTGCGGAGTTCGAACTCGATCTTGTCCACGCCCTCGCCGGACGCCATGATGGCGGCAGCGACCTCGGCCACCAGCCGGGCCTCTTCCTCCGGGGTCTGGTCGGGCGGGACGTTGAGGGTGATCTTGGTGTTCATCGGATCCTCGTTGTCGCAGGGATTCCGAGGGATCAGACACGGAACTCGTTGGAGCGCTGTGTGATCCGACGGGAGCGGTTCAGCGCGTCGACGTAGGCACGTGCCGACGCCTCGACGATGTCCGTGGAGACGCCGCGACCGGTGAACACCGAGCCGTCCTCCACCCGAACCTGGACCGTGACCTCACCCAACGCGTCGATGCCGGATCCGACAGCACCAACGTTGAACGAAGTGAGCACTGCATCATGGCGGCCGACCGCGTCGCGGATCGCGCGACACGCGGCATCGACCATGCCATCCCCCTCGGCGGTTGCCGTGAGGAGTTCACCGTTGCCGACCTTGTGCAGGCCCACCGTGGCGGAGGGGGCACGGTCGCTTCCCGAGCTCACCTCGAACGAGGCCAGTTCGAAGTCGTCATCGTGGGTGGCCATCGCCCCCTCGTGGACCAGCGCCTCGACGTCCTCGAGGCTGACGATCCCCTTGCGATCGGCCAGCAGCTTGAACCGCGTGAAGGCCCGCTGGAACTCCTCGTCGGTCAGGGTCAGGCCCAGGTCCTCGGCCACGGCCTTCTTGAACCCGTGGCGACCCGAGTGCTTGCCCAGCACGATCTGGCTGCCGTCAGCACCGACGTCTTCGGACTTCATGATCTCGTAGGTCTGGCGGTCCTGGAGCACGCCGTGCTGGTGGATCCCCGACTCGTGCGCGAACGCATTGTCGCCGACGACGGCCTTGTTCTTCTGGACCGTGTAACCGGTGAGGTGGGTGACCATCCGCGACGTCCGTGTGATCTCGCGCGTGTCCAGGCCGTGGTCCAGGCCCAGCAGGTCCGCGCGCGTGCGGATCGCCATCGCGACCTCTTCCATGGAGCAGTTCCCGGCGCGTTCGCCGATGCCGTTGACGGCCACCTCGATCTGGCGCGCGCCATTGCGCACCGCCTCGATGGAGTTGGCGACGGCCAGGCCCAGGTCGTTGTGGCAGTGCACCGAGATGATCACGCCCTTGGCGGCGATCGCCGGGATGCGCTCGTGCAGCTCCTTGATCCAACGGCCGAAGTCGAACGGCAGCGCGTAGCCGACCGTGTCGGGGATGTTGACGGTCGTGGCGCCGGCCTCCACGACGGCGGCGACGATGTCGACCAGGAACTCGAAATCGGTGCGCGTGGCGTCCTGCGGCGAGAACTCGACGTCGTCGGTGTAGGTCCGCGCGAGCTTCACCGCATCGATGGACTGTTGCAGGATCTCGTCCTCGGACGCCTCCAACATGTAGCGACGGTGGATGTCGGAGGTCGACAGGAAGGTGTGGATGCGGCTGCGCGCGGCCGGGGCCAGCGACTTCGCCGCGGCCTCGATGTCACCGGGCAGCGCACGTGCCAGCGACGCAATCACCGGTGGCGTGCCGTGGACGTCATCGTTGCCGACGGTTTCCGCGACGGCCTTCACGGCGTCGAAGTCGCCCGGGGAGGCGGCCGAGAAACCGGCCTCGATGACGTCGACCCGCAGCCTGGCCAGCTGTGTGGCGATCTCGACCTTCTCGTGGGCATCCAACGAGATGCCCGGCGACTGCTCGCCGTCGCGCAGGGTCGTGTCGAAAATGGTGACGTCGTCGGTGATCCCGGCGGCGTCAGCGATCCCGGCGGTGCGGCCGGTGTCCAGCGGATTGCCCATGCGAGGTGTCCTGGTCGTGGGCGCTGGCGGTGCCAGCGCGGATGCTGCTGCGGTCTGTCTCCCGGTCGTACCTCCGCGTTGTCGTCATGGGGTTGGACGACAACGCGGCGTCAAAGGAGAATCGCCAGCAGGAGCAGGCCCAGGACACGAGCCGAGGTGAACACCGGGTTTGTCAGCAGCGTGCGACGCCGGGGCCGATTGGCCCGGGTCGTGTGCGACGCGGCGTTCGTCTTCATGGTCGGGCAGTGTGACGCCGCCCGCCCGAACCGACCAAGTCCGTCCAACCGCGCCGCGCACCAACGCCCCAACGCGAGCGCCCCACGCACAGCACGTGGGGCGCTCCGTCGCGATGACAATGCGGTCAGCCGACCTCGATGACCGCGTTCACGGAAGCGGTCGGGTTGCCGAGGAAGTTCAACACGCCAACCTTGAGCAGGCCGCAGTCATCCACGTCCTCGATCACGACGACCTCCTGAGCCGGGTCCCCGCCGAGCTGGTCACCCTCGGAGTACTGGGTCTCGCTGGAGAACTCACCACCGTCGGTCCAGTAGCCGTCGAGGTCGTAGTCCAGGCCGTCGTCCCAGGTGATCGTGACGGTGACGTCCTTCGCGGTCGCCGTGGTGTCAAGGACCAGCGTGTGCACGTAGAAGACCGGCGCACCGAGGGGAACCGGACCGACCCCGAGCGCGCCTTCCCAGCCCTTGTCGGTGACGACCTCGTTGGCATCTGGGTTGTCGCACGCAGGCGCACCCGCATTCACAACGAAGGGCAGGGACGCTGCCGAGATTGCGGCGGCGAGAAACAGCGAGGTGCGGCGCATGGGTTGCTCCGATTGGCTGGAGTGACGTTTCGGCTGACAGATTCATCGTGCGCTCGGTCGCCTCCTGCACCTGCCCTTCAGCCGTACGCACCCCGCGCACTGAAACGCTCATTCGCGCGCGTGCAACGCCCACAGGGAGCAGTGTGTGTCGAATGCCGGCGCAGCGGTACGACGAACTGACGAGGCTGGCCACCGGGCCAGGCCGTAGGCCCTCGGGCCACCAACCGACCGGCCACGACGCCGACGTCAGGGGAGTCACCCATGAAGTACATGCTGCTCATCTACTCCGAGGAGACCGAGCCGACCGGCACCGAAGCCGAACAGGCAGCCGAGATGCAGAAGTGGTTCGCGTACAGCGAGGCGCTGGTGGATGCCGGCGTGATGGTGTCCGGGGAGCCCCTGCAGGGCACCGAGACCGCAACGACCGTGCGTGTGCGCAACGACGAGAGATTGACCATCGACGGGCCGTTCGCGGAGACCAAGGAAGTCCTGGGCGGCTACTACCTGATCGATGTCCCCCACCTCGACGACGCCCTGAAGTGGGCGGCCCAGTGCCCGGGTGCCGCCTACGGCTCCATCGAGGTGCGGCCGCTCATGGAGATCCCCGGCATGTGAACGTGCCAGGCCTGACCCAGCAGGTGTGGGTGCCGACCAATGCCCGACTGGTCGTCGACCGTTGCCGATGACCGAGCCGCGCGGCGCGACCGCCCGGGCCAGTGCAGACGCGCTGGCCCGGGTGTTCAGCGACGAACGGGCGCTGGTGCTGGCCGCGCTGGTTCGGTCGCTGCGCGACCTCGACCTCGCCGAGGACTCCTTCGCTGATGCCTGTGCCGAAGCCACTGAGCAGTGGCCGGTCAGGGGCGTGCCCGACAACCCAGCCGCGTGGCTGATGACCGTGGCCAAGCGCCGGGCGATCGATCGCATGCGCCGTGAGCAGACGTTTGCCCGAAAGGCCCGGCTGCTGGTTGTGCCGGACGTCGCGATCGACGGCAACCCCGACGAGCTGGACTTGGACAGGCCGGTGAGCGCGGTCCCCGACGACCGGCTCCGGCTGGTGTTCACGTGCTGCCACCCGGCGCTGTCAATGCAGGCCCAGGTCGCGCTCACGCTGCGCATCGTGCTGGGCCTGAGCACCGCCGAGATCGCCCGTGCGTTCCTGGTCCCGGAATCCACCATGGCGCAGCGGATCACCCGCGCGAAACGCAAGATTCACGATGCGGGCATCCCGTATCGGGTCCCCCTCGACCACGAGCTCCCCGACCGCCTCACCCCGGCGCTTGCGGCGGTCTACCTGGTGTTCAACGAGGGGTACAGCGGCTCGGCCGGAGCGTCGCTGGTGCGCCGGGGCCTCGCAGCCGAGGCGATTCGCCTGGGGCGCCTGTTGGTCGACCTGCTGCCGGACGAAGGTGAGGTCATCGGGCTGCTGGCTCTGATGTTGTTGCAGGCGTCGCGGTTGCCATCACGGACGACCCCCGACGGTGGGTTGGTGACCCTGCCCGACCAGGATCGAACCCGCTGGGACCGGCCAATGATCGACGAAGCACTGGTCCTGGTCGAGCGCGCCCTGCGCCGCGCTCCGCACGGCGTCCATCCCCTGCAGGCCGCGATCGCGGCGCTGCACGCGCAGGCCCAGGATCATGAGACCACCGACTGGCAACAGATGGTGCTGCTCTACGACGAGCTGGCGCGGGTCGCCCCCTCCCCCGTCGTCGGGCTGAACCGCGCCGTGGCCGTGGCCATGGCAGGCCGCGTGGACACCGCCCTCGTCGAGGTGGAGGCGCTGGTCGATGCCGGCGCGCTGACCGGCTACCACCTGCTGCACGCCACCCACGGCGAGTTGCTCCTGCGCGCCGGCCGAGCCGACGATGCCGCCGACGCGTTCACCCGCGCCGCCGCCCTGACGGACAACGCCGCCGAGCGCCACCACCTCGAAGGCCGCCGCATCACCGCCACGCACCCGCGACCTTCCTGAGGCGTCGCACCCAGCCTGGCAGGTGCCCGTCAGTGGCGGACTGGGCGACGGGCGAAGCCCACGGCCGGGTCGAATCCCAGCGGGAGTTCGAGGCGGGTTCGGGCGAGGAGGTCGGCGTCGCTGAGGACGTCGACGACCCGACCCGTTGCCACCACTGCACCGTCTGCCATCACGACTGCGCGATCGCACAGCTCGAGGGCAAACGGCAGGTCGTGGGTGATGACCAGCTGCGCGACGTCAAGGCCCAGCAGCACCGTGGCCAGTTCGCGCCGTCCGGCCGGGTCGAGATTCGACGTCGGCTCGTCCAGCACCAGGACATCGGGCTGCATCGCGAGCACCGTCGCCAACGCGATCCGCCGCCGTTCGCCGCCGCTGAGGTGGTGGGGTGCGCGTGCGGCCAGGTCAGCGGCCCCCACCGACGTCAATGCCGCCAGGACACGCGCTTCCAGTTCGGCGCCACGCAGGCCGAGGTTGGCCGGGCCGAAGGCGACGTCCTCAACAACGGTCGGCATGAACAGCTGGTCCTCGGTCTCCTGGAAGACCAGGCCAACCCTGCGACGGACCTCGCCCAGCGTCGCCGGACCGAGCGGGACGCCACCAACGAGGACGCTTCCGGACTCGGGCAGCAGCAACCCGTTGAGGTGGCGTGCCAACGTGGTCTTGCCCGCCCCATTCGGGCCCAGCAGGGCGACGCGCTCGCCGGCCCGAATGGCGAGATCGACGCCCGTCAGCGCGCGGTGGCCGTCGGGGTAACGGAAGACAAGGCCGGATGCCTCGATCGCCAGCGGGCCGTTCACGCCAGCCGCCAGGTCAGCAGGGCAAGCAGCGCAGTCAAGGCCGGCAGGCTCGCCAGCCGCCACTGCGCGGTGGTCGCCGTCGGGTGGCCCAGGTCTGGGAGACGCCCGTCCCAGCCCCGCGACAGCATGGCCTGGTGGACACGCTCGCCGCGCTCATAGGAGCGGATGAACAGCGCGCCACTCGCGGCTGCCAACGGCCGGACCTGCCACAGCCATCGCGGGTCGTACCCACGCGCCGTCATGGCCGTTCGGGTGCGACCAACCTCACCGCCGACCACCTCGAGGTAGCGGACCATGAACATCGCAATAGTCGTCAGCACGGCCGGCACCCGCAGTCGTTCGAGGCCGCGCAGGAGGTCGGGGACCTCGGTGGTCCCCGCCAGGACGATCGAGGTCAGCCCTCCGAGCGTGGCCTTCGACGCGATGTTCCACGCGCCCCAGAGCCCTTCGCGCGACAGGCTGACGCCGGCCACGTCGACCTGGGCTCCCCCGGCCACAAAGGGCACGAGCATTGCCATCAGCAGGAACGGGACGATGACGCTCAACCTCGACAGGACGAACCGCGGCCGCAGCCGGGCCGAACGCGCGAGCGACGCGACGATCGCCAACTCCACGGCCGCGACGGGAAGCGCAGTGCGCGGCGTCACGGCCATCACGACCGCAAACCCCAGGGCCCCCGCGATCTTGACCTCCGGGACCAGATGGTGCAGTCGCGTGTGCTCGTGGACGTAGAGCGTGTGGCTGTGCCCGGCACCCATCAGCCCACCCGGCTTTCGATGACGTCAATCGGTCCCTGGGTCGCGGTGGCCACCTCGTCGCGGCGGCGCCCGCGCAGGGCAAGGACCAGGCCGCCACCGACCGCCATCGTCAGGGCAGTCCCGGAGATCCCCGCCAGGGCGAGGGACAGCCCGGGATCGTCGACCCCGGCCGTGGCGTAGCTGGCGAAGACCGAGGACCCCAGTGCGTGCCCCTCGGCCGCATCGGCGAAGCCAAGGTCGATGGCCACACGCTCGAGGCCGTCGGGAGCATCGGCAGCAACCTGGGCGAGCCCCGCTGCCAGCAGCATGGCGATCGCCAGCCCGCCGATGACCAACGGGCGCGGGGAGCGCCGGCCACGGGCGCCGGGGTGGCGAACGCCGTCCGCGCCGTGGACCAGGTCCGGTCGGACGGCAAGGACGGCCTGCACCGTGAGGGCGGAGATGACCGCCTCGGCGACGCCGATCAGCGCATGGACGCCCACCATGGCGACGAAGACCGTGTCGAAGGCCACCGGGGCTGTCGCCCCGAAGAGCCACTCCAACGAGAACGCCATCGAGGACAACAGGACCGAGGCGAAAGCGGCGATCCATGTCGCGACGACGACCGCTCGCGCGGTCGCCGGCAGGAGTCGGCGGACGAACCGGAACACCGCCCAGCCGCCCAAGGAGGTCACGATCGCCATGTTGAGGACGTTGGTGCCGATGGCCGTCAGGCCGCCGTCGGCGAACACCAACGCCTGGACGACCACGACCACCGTGACGACGACCAGTCCCAGTGACGGGCCCAACAGGATCGCGACCAACGCACCACCCAGCAGATGGCCCGTGGTCCCGGCGGCAACCGGAAAGTTCACCATCTGCGCCGCGAAGACGAAAGCGGCCGCCAGCCCCGCCAGCGGCACCTGGGCATCCCGAACCCGCGCGGAGGTCTGCCGCAGCGCCACGGCCACGGTCCCGGCGCTGGCGGCGCCGGTTGCGAGCGACGTGCCGACGTTGAGGAACCCATCGGGGACGTGCATGACCACCTCCGGCTCGACGTGGTGGTTCGGCGCCGGACCCGTCAGTCGCAACGGTAGTGCGCGCCCTCGCGTTCCAAGCGGTCGCCCATGCGGTCACAGCCGCCACGTGCCCATCGGTCATCCGTCCCCGACGTTGGAACTGACCGTCAGGCGTCCACTGCCTCCGGTGGGAGGATCAGGCGCAACGTGGTCCCCACACCGTCCGGACCTGCCGACGCCTCGACCGTCCCGTGATGGGCCGTGGCGACCTGGGCCACGATGGCAAGCCCGAGCCCCGAGCCGGGCGCCCCACGGTCACGGGGCGCTCGCCAGAACCGGTCGAAGACGTGCGGAATGTCCTCGGGGCTGATGCCCGGACCGTGATCGCGCACGCGGACCTCACCATTGGCGACGACCACATCGATGGGACCGGGGCCGCCGTACTTGACGGCGTTGTCCACCAGGTTGGCGACGGCCAGCCGTAGTCGATCGGGTGCCCCGACCACGGTTGTCGGGCTGGCCGTCAGATGGATCGTTGCCGTCGGGCTCAGCCGACGATGACGCTGCACGACTTCGGCCACCAGCTCGTCCAGGCGCACCGCGACCGTGGCAACCTCGTCCGCGCCGTCGCGCGCCAACTCGACGAGGTTGCCGATCAACGCAGTGAGCTCGCCGACCTGCCCCACGATGTCGGCGTGCAGCGCTGCCTGGTCCTCTGCGCCCAGTTGGTGACCCGACTGGGCGAGCAGCTCGACGTTGGTGCGCAGGCTCGTGAGCGGGGTCCGGAGTTCATGGCTTGCGTCGGCGACCAGTTGGTGCTGCGCCCGCCTGCTGTCGTCGAGTGCCTGGAGCATCTGGTCGAACGCCGCCCCAAGACGCGCCAGCTCGTCACTGCCCTGCACACCGATGCGGTGAGCAAGGTCCTGCGTGGTCGCGATCAGCTCGGCGGTCGCTGTGAGTTGCTCAACCGGTCGCAGGATCCTGGCCGCGACCAACCTGCCGGCGACGGCGGCCAGGCCCACCGCACCCAGGCTCCCCAGGAGGATCTGGAGCCGCATCGTGGCAAGCGCCGCTTCGATCTCCTCGATTGGCCGCGCGACCTGGACGGCCACCCCGTCGGCTGGGGAGAAGGCGAGCATCCGATACGTCCCGTCATCGGTGCGCACGGTCGACGGGCTGGTTGCAGGCGCACCCCCGGCGACGGCGAGGGTGGCGTCATCGACGGGAAGGCTTGCCCCCGCCGGGAACACCGCCAGCACGGACCCGGTCTGGTCCACGAACTGCGTGACACCGGCCGACCGGAACAGGTCCTCGAACAGCCGCGCATCCGCGGGCCCCGGGCGTCCGGGCAGCCGACCTTGAGCGCGACGTTGGACGTCGCCAGCAACGAGTCCACCGGCCTGGCTGAGCCGCGCGTCCACCTCGGACAAGAGGGTCGCCTGCGTCGTGACGTACAGCAGGGATGCCGTGGCCACGAATGCGCCGGCCACGACGAAGGCAACCAGGAACGCGACGCGACGGCGCAGGGTCATGGCTGCTCGCGCAGGACGTACCCGACCCCGCGGACGGTGTGCAACAGCCGCGCCTCGCCACCTGCCTCCAGCTTTCGTCGCAGGTAGCCGACGTAGACCTCCAGGGAATTCGACGATGTCTCTGCGTCGAACCCCCACACCCGGTCGTGGATGACGTCGCGCGTCAGGACCCGTCTGGGGTTGTCCATGAACAGCTCGAGCAGGCGGAACTCGGTCCGCGTCAGGGGGACCAGCCGGCCCGCCCTTCGGACCTCCAACCGCTCGATGTCGAGCGACAGTTCGGCGAACCGCAGCACGGGATCATCGGTGGGTTGGTCAGACTGGGTGCGACGAAGCAGTGCCCGGACCCGGGCCAGGAGCTCCTCCAGGGCAAAGGGCTTCACGAGGTAGTCGTCGGCGCCGGCGTCCAGCCCAGCCACGCGGTCCCCCACGCCATCGCGGGCTGTCAGCAGCAGGACCGGTGTGGCGTCGCCGTCAGCACGCAGTCGGCGCGTCACGGCGAACCCGTTCACGTCCGGGAGGTTCACGTCGAGCACGACCAGGTCCGGACGCAGCCGCTGCACGTCGGCGAGGGCGGACAGGCCGTCACCGGCCTGGTCCACGTCGTAACCGTTCACGCGCAAGGCCCGATCCAACGCCTCGCGCACGGCGCGATCGTCGTCGACGACCAGGACATTGACCACCATGGACTCCCTGTGGTCCGCAGTGTGCGGCATCGCCCCCCGAACGTGCCGAACGTGCCGAACGTGCCGAACGTGCCGACACCCCCGATCGATGATCGAGGGTGTCGGACAGCTGTCAGGCCGCCGTGCCCGACGGCGTCGCGTCCGGACCGGCGCCTGCGGGGCCGAACCCGCCCCCGCGAGGCCCATGCCCGGGACCACCGTGGCCGGGGCCGCCGTGACCCGGACCGGGGCGGCGCGGCCATTCGCCGGCCTCGGCCGCGGCGTAGATCTCGTCAGCCTCCTCCTGGGTCAGGTCACCATCGGCGACCCTCTGGTCCAGTCGTTCACGCAGCTCGGCAAGCCGCTCAGCCTCCAACGTGGCATGCACGTTGTCCATGGCCGTCTGCAGCTCCTCGACCGAGATGCCGAGCTCTGCGGCCAGCAGCTCCTGGCGGTGTGCCTGCCGCTGCGCTCGGAACGCCTCACGGTCCTCCTGGGAGTGCTCGATCGGGGCGTCATTGGGTGCGTCGTCGGCGTCGTCCTGAGCCATCGCGGGGATGGCGACGATGGCAGCGGTGGCACCGGCGGCCACGAGCGCGGCCAGTCGGTTGCTCAGGGTTGCTCGCATCGGATGATCCTGTTCGTTGTCGGGGTCGTGCTGATGTGCAGGCCAATGATGGCCCTCGCCCCTGAGAACAAGATGAGACGAACGTGATCACCCTGTGTCGGGTCAGTCGGGACAGGCGTAGACGAGGATGTTGTCCACGTACCAGCCCAGCGCGCCGCCACAGCCGTCCTGACCAAAGTCCAGGCGGAAGCGGATCGTGTCACCGCCCGACGCAACCGTGGACAGGTCGATGAGCGAGGTGCCCCAACCGGAGATCGCCTGGCCGAGACCGCCGCCCTGGAACGCCCATTCGCCCGCCTTCGGGCTGGTGTTCTGGTCAGCCAACGCGTCGAACTGCCGGTCCGGGGCGTGCACCACGTAGTTGTCGGGCGTGAGGGCCACGAAGGCCCCGCCGTTGACGGACATCATCACGTTGCCGCCGTCGAACGCCGACTCGGTGGAGAACAGGTGGTCGAACCGCAGCAGGGGGGTGCCCGATGACGGGACTGCGACGTCGGGGCTCTCCAGCCAGAACTGGCCGGAGCGGTCATTGGCGAGGGGGTTGCAGCTGCCCTGGTCGTAGTCGCGAGCGAACGCGGCCTGGCCTTCGTGCGGGTCCGGGTACTCGGTCGCGGTCTCCCACTCGTAGCCCGGGTGATCGACGAAGACGTTGTTCTGGCCCTGCGTCCAGGCGCCGAGCCCCGACTCGAAGTCCTCGCTGAAGGCGATCTCTGCCTCGTCGCAGACCTCGGGGACGTCGTGACGGAAGAACGGCTCGAAGCCGCAGGGGTCACCGTCAAGCGTGAGCATGCCGGTCGCCGTGGTGGCCTTGACGACCTGCTCGCAGTCGGCGGAGGTGATGACCTCCGCAGCGACCTCGCCAGTGACCAGGTCGTTGAGTTCGGCGCCGATCAGGTCGTTGCACGCGGCGACGAGCGAGTCCGCGTGTTCGCGGAACTGGGTGATCGGAGTCTGGTAGACGCTCTGGGCGCGCCAGTAGATGGCGGCAGCGCGGTTGAAGCCAATGCCCTCGACGGTGATGTCGCTGCGCTCACGGTCATCCAGCGTCGGCGCGAACGTCTTGCCGTCGACCAGCATGGCGTAGGTGTGGTTGGCGACACCGGAGTTGGTGTGCACGCCTCCCTTGTCGGACAGGGCGCAGTGGTACTCAGGGCACTCGATCTGCTCTGGGTAGCCCAGGCGACGCGGGTTCCACATGTCACGCAGCCCGTTGTCCGCCCCGAACGCGGCGCCCTGGACCGGGTCCAGGTCCTCGCCCATCGCCCAGCGCTGACCGCCGGTGTCGGAGTTGTTGTCGTTGTCGGCGCCGCCGTTGCCGTCCTCGCCGTTCAGGAGGTCGACGGTCTCACCCCAGATGTCGGAGTACGCCTCGTTCAGCGCGCCCGACTGGAAGCCGTAGATCAGGCCGTGCGTGCGCTCCGTGTAGGCGTGGCCCCACTCGTGCGCGACCACGTCGTCAAGCGCGAAGCCGGGGCAGTAGTTGGTCGTGGTGGAGTTCCAGTACGCATTGGGGCAGGCCTGGTTGACCAGCAGCACCGAGATCATCTCGGCACCCTCGCCATCGAAGGAATCGCGCCCGAAGCCGTTGGAGAACAGGTCGTACACGTCGCCGGTCCAGCGGTACAGGTCCTCGATCGGGCCAAGCAGCTCGATTGGCGTGGCGTCGTCACGCACACGACCCGCCTGCGGCGCGTTGGGGTTGTACTCGGGGGTGTAGACCGCGCGTTCCTTGGCGTGCGCGACCAGGGGCCACTGGCCCACGACGACCCCAGTCGTCGCGTCGACGATGACCTGCTCGGCGATCTCTCGACCGGCAGATGCCACCTCGAAGCGCCACGCGAGGACGGTGTCGCCGACGTAGCCCTCGACCAGCCCGATCCGGTGCACGACCAGGTCGGCCACCGTGATGGAAAGATCGCTGCGGTCGTACTCGGCGTTGGCGGCCTTGACGGCAGGGACGCCTGCGACATCTGCGACGATGGCAGGGGTCGTCGTGACCGCAACGTCGGGCACGAAGGTGCCATTGACGGCCGTGACGCCAGAACCGTTGAGGTGGACGACCAGGTCCGCGCCGACGACCTCGAGGCCGTCGAAGTACTGGTCGAAGAAGACGTGCTGCATGCCCAGGTCATCGACCTCGACGCGCCCGACCCGCAGTTCGCTCGCACCGGCCGACAAGGCATCGACGTCCGTGACCTGCAGGCCCAGCACGTCGCGCTCTGCGCCGGTGAGGCCAAGGTTCGCGCCCTCAGCAGCCAGGAAGCTGCGCGCGCGGGTCACGGCCGAGTCAGCGACCTCATCGAGGGAGCCGGCCACGCCAGCGTCGTCGCGCCAGAGCACCGCACCCGCGTCGGCCCGCACGAACGACAGCGCACCGGTCTCACCGGAGACGGCCGTGTCGGGCGACGTGTCAACGACGGCAGACAGCAACGGGGTGACAGCCTGCGGGGACACCGTCGGCGTGGCGGCGACAGTCGTCGCGGCAACCGCAACAAGCGCACCGATGGCACGTGCCTTGTGGAACATGGAGCATCCTGGGTGAGGGAACCGTTGTGGACTCCCTTTCCACGCGCCACCCCTGGACCCCTTCCCCCCGCGCGTGCTCCGCCCAGCCCACCCGACCGCCCACCCGGCCGGACCCAGAGCGCCCGAACCGCCCAGAATCGAGTGAGTCTCCTGGCGTGACACTTCACGCCAGGAGACTCACTTGATGTTGCAGTGGGGCGGGTCAGGCGGCGAACGCGTCCAGCAAGCCGTCGAGGTTGTGGCAGGTGGCGGGGTGACGCAGCTTGGTCAGGGCCCGCTTCTCGATCTGGCGGATGCGCTCGCGACCGAGGCCGAACCACGAGCCGATCTCGTCGAGGGAGTGCTCCTCACCGTCCAGCAGGCCAAAGCGCGCCTTCAGGATGGTGCGCTCACGCTCGTCGAGGTCGTCCAGGATCGCGACCAGGCGGTCGTGGACGTCCTGCTTGGCGGCCTCGCCCTCGGGGTCGATTGCCTCGTCGTCGGCGATGAGGTCGCCCATCGTCGCGTCGCCGTCCTCGCCGATCGGGCGGTCCAGAGACACCGCGTCACGCAGCGCCTCACGGACGTCACGCACGCGCTCGACCTTGATGCCCAACTCCTCGGCGATCTCGATCTCGCTGGCGTCCCGACCCAGCTTCTGGCGCAGCTCCATCTCCGCGCGGCGGAGCTTGGAAGCGGTCTCCCAGAAGGACACGGGCAGCCGGACGGTGCGTGCCTTGGAGGCCACACCGCGCTGCAGTGCCTGGCGGATCCACCACACGGCGTACGTCGAGAACTTGTAGCCCTTGGTGTGGTCGAACTTCTCGACGGCGCGGATCAGGCCGAGGTTGCCCTCCTGGATGAGCTCGATGAAGTCGAGGTCACGGCCCGAGAACTTCTTGGCCTGGGGCACGACGAGCCGCAGGTTGGAGCGGATGAGGTGGTCCTTGGCGTCCTCACCACCGCGCACCAGCAGCTTCAGCTTCGCCTTCTGCTTGGGCTTCCAGCTGGCGTCCGGGTCGGCAAGCATCAGGTCGGCCTCGAGGCCAGCCTGGTAGCGCTTGGCGAGGTCCATCTCGTCCTCGGCGGTCAGCAGCTCGTAACGCGAGGCCTCGTTGAAGTACTGGCGGACCGGGTCACGCGACATGCCAACGTTGGTCGGCAGTGCGCCGGCCTGCTCGCCCTCTTCCTGGTTGTAGTCGTCGACGACTTCAATGCCGCTCTCACGGGCGCTCGCGGCGACCTCCTCGATCCAGGACTCGCCCTGCAGGATCGGGTCGTGGAGCTCCTTGAGCTCGCTGACCAGCAGGTAGCCGCGCTCCTGCGCTCGGTCCATCAGGTCGATGACCTCGATCTCGGTCGTCACAACGGGTGCGTTGGCCATGGGTGGTTCCTCGTCGGGGGTGGGATGCTTGGGCGCATCCGAGCCGGCGCGCATCTTGGGCGCGGGCAGCAGGGGTTTGGGTGGGTGGGGCGTGCTGGTGCGGAACTGCACCCGAACGCTCGCTCTACGCAACGATTTGGCGGGGCGAACGTTCGGCCAGTGTGCGGTCCGCGGGCAGTCTGGATCAAGTGGGCAGTGCAGTGGGAGCGCCCAACGAACTTCGTGGCCATCCCGTCGCAAGGAACGGGGTCGGCGACGTGGGCGCAGACTTGCGGTGTGCTGAGGTCTTCGATGGCAACTGTCGCTATTCCTGCCTCGCCGTAGCGTGTGGCCGCCCAACCTGCCACCTGTGGTGACTGGCGGGCCACGGCGCGTGCCGATCGACCAAGCAATGCCCACACTGGCACGCCCTAGAGTGCCCGAACACCCCTCGTCCGCTGCGCGCACAGGACTGTCATGGCCTCCGTCCACACGCTCGGAGATCCGGCAACCGGTACGGCACTGGCCCGGCTCCGCGATGCCGCCACCGGCATGGCCGCCTTCAGGGCTGCGGCCACCAGCGTCGGCAGCCTCCTGGCGGCCCACTGCGCAGCCCTCCTGCCGCATGTGCCCGGCGAAGTGCAGACACCGTTGGGACCCGCGCCAACCTCGACGATGCCCGCCGTGGTGGCCGTGCCGGTGCTGCGGGCCGGCCTGGGCCTGTTGTCCGGCGTACTCACGGTGTTCCCCGACGCAGCCATCGGGATGATCGGGCTCCAGCGCGACGAGAAGACCCTGCAGGCCCAGCAGTACTACCGCAACGTGCCACCGCTGGCGGGGCACCACCTGTTGGTACTCGAGCCGATGCTGGCCACGGGTGGCTCGGCGACCGACGCGCTGTCCCTGCTTCCCGGGGCGGAGTCCGTGACGGTCCTGTCCGTCGTGGCAACGCCCGTGGCGCTGCAGCGCATCCACGCAACGCACCCGCACGCAACCATCGTCACCGCCGCGATCGATCCGGGCCTGGATGACAACGGATTCATCGTGCCTGGGCTGGGCGACTTCGGTGACCGCCTCTGGGGAACCTGACCGCTGCCATTGGCTTCCTTTGGGTTCAGTCGCGGGTCACCTCGAGGTCCATGCCAAGGGCTGTCGCAGCGGTGCGAACGTCTGCCGGCACCCCGACGCTGAACGTCACGGCGAGCCCTTCGCCCGCGCGCACGTCAACGACGTCGCCGAGGGATCCCGCGAGGAAACGGGTGATGATCGAGTCCACCAGACCGACCAGGTCGCGCTCGATGGCCACCAAAGTCAGCGCATCGTCAGGCGCTGGCCGGACCACCCCATCGGGCCCAAGGCCGAGCCACACCAGCCGACCGCCACCGGCGTCATGGATCGCCTCGGCCGCGACGTCCGACGTCGCGCCCGCAAGCGATGCGATCGCGTCGGCGCCATCCAGGAGCAGGTCGTCGACGACGACGCGGGCACGCCGGCGCGCATCAGGGTCGACAGCAGCGTCGGCATCGTCGGCATCGATCGGATCGGCGACCAGGACCTCGACGTCTGCCCCGTTGTCATCGTTGTAAGCCGTGACGCCGGCCACGTACGCCGCCACCAGCTCGGATGGGACGGCCGCCGTCGACCACGCGCCGACGGTGCCCGTGCGCGTTGCACCCGCTGCCGCGTAGCCGGCCGCCACGAGTGCCTCCTCGAGCTGGACCGTGATCCCAACCTCGCCATCGGCCGCCGGTCCGCCGAGCCGGACAACCGTGGGGGCTACGCGCTCCGCGGCGGGGTCTGGCGCCGGCGTGGTTGCCGCGCGTGTCGAGGGCACCGCACCGAGGGTGGCCCGATCGACCATGACGAGATCACACGCCGACACGTCGTCACCCGAAGCAAAGGCGACGACCTCAACACGCGCGGCGACTGCGAGGTCGCGCAAGGCGGCGCCAACCGCTTCCTCGGTATCGACGTGGCAGACGACGGCAAGCGCGGCAGCGGCCTGGTCAGGCGACTGGGTCGTCGGGGCGGAATCGCTCGAGCAGCCGGCCATGACAAGGGCGGCCACGACGATGGCCGTCCTGGTCAGGTGGTACGACATCAGCGATCCCTCGGGTCACCGCGAGTCAACCCACCGTGCGGTTGCCGCCATGAACCGTGGCACGCAGACCGGACAGGTCGCCACGGTCAGACATCGCTGGCCAGTCGCGAGCCAGGCGTGCAGCGCATCCCGTGCATCACGCCGGGAAGGACGACGCAGACCTCACAACCACCACCATCCGCATCGGAGATGGTGATGGTGCCGCCGCGACTGGTGACCAGCAGCCGCAGGCGCGTGAGACCGAACCCGGACCCGCCGCCCGTCTGGAACCCCGGGTCGAATACGACATCCCGATCCCGAGCGGGCACGCCGCACCCGTCATCAGTGACGCGCAGGTCGAGCGCGCCGTCGGGCCGGCCGTGCGCGGTGATGACGACCTCGACCTGTCGACCAGCATGCTGGAACGCGTTGGCCACCAACTCCGTCAGGATTCGCCGGAAGTCCGACGGCGATCCGTGAACCGACGGGAGCGTCCCGGCCACGAGGCGCGAGCCGCCCCGCGTCGCCTCGTCCACGAGGGTGTCCCTGACCCACGCGGCCACGCCGTTCAGGTCGACCAGTTCGCGTTCGTTGCGGTTGCTCAGGTCCTCGTCGAGGGTGTCGAGGAGGTCGCCGACGCGTGCGGCGAGCTGGTCCGCGGTCCGCCCGATCCGTCGCAGCGTCTCGGCCTGCGCCTTGCGGTCGAGGTCGGGTGCGCTGGCGAAGCGGACCCACGCCTGGAGTCGGCGCGCAATGCTGCGCAGGTCGTTGCCGTGCGACAGGCCGACGCGGTCCAGGGTCTGGCGAGCCGAAGCGAGCTCCTCGAGGTGGGCCGCCAGGTCGGTACTTGTGGCATCGGACTGCCGCTCGGCTGCCAGTCGGCCGGCGCGCTCGTGCAGGAACGCACCACTCCAACTCAACGCATCATCCAGGAAACGCAGCTGATCGTCACTGAGGGCATCCCGGTCACCAGCCCTGATGGTCAACAGGTACGTGGTGGGGGTGAGAGCTGCCACGACCCCCCGACTGCGTGAGTCACCCAGCGACCAGGCGGACCACGACGACGCGGCCAATTGTGGCGCGTCGAACCGACGCAGCTCCCCCACCACCGGCAGGGGCAACTCCGGCGACTGGCCCTGGACGATCAGCGACCGCGCAACCCGCCGCAGCGAGATGGCGCGCAGCGGGTCGGGGTGGGCGACCGCCCGCGGGACGAGACACCCACCCGAGGCCCCGGTCAGGAGCACGACCGTGTCGCCCAGCTCGTCGGCCAGCCACGCGACGAGCGTCGATGACGGGTCACCGACGACGCTGGCCAGCGCGCGGGCGAGCGGCGCGAGCAGTCCCATTTCCGGCAGCGCGGCGGCACCGGGCCACGACCGGGCATGCGAGGAATCGAAGGAGGGGGCGGTCACGGGGCTCTGCTCGCTCAGCGGTGGGGGGACGCGCGGGGAAGCGCTGTCACCCGGGAAGCGCTGTCTACCGTCGAGTGGATCGGGTCGGGGGCAGGTCGTCACCCTGTCCGACGGCCCCCGTCCGTTGCCGCGCGGGACCCCGTTAGCCTCGCGCCGTCCCCTCGGTCGGAGATCGCGTGAGCCCGCCACGACTCACCCGCGATGAACAGCGCGCTCGCACCCGTGCGGACCTGCTCGAAGCGGCCGTCAGCGTCTTCGCCGAGCGCGGCTACCACGGGGCCTCCGTCGACCAGGTCGCGGATGCCGCCGGCTTCACCAAGGGGGCGGTCTACTCGAACTTCTCCTCCAAGGAGGAGCTGTTCCTCGCCCTGTTCGACGAGGTTCACGAAGACATGTTGGCCGGCCTGGACCAGGCGATGGCGGTCGCGCCCGAGCAGCGCGGCGCCGCAATCGCCGCCGCCGTGTCGACGTGGTCTCGCACATGGTTCCTGTTGGAGACCGAGTTCGAGCTCTACGCCGCGCGCAAACCTGGCCTGCGTGAGGTCGTCGCCAAGCGCCAGGCGGCCACCCGCGCACGCATCGCTGCCGTGATTGGCCGCCACATGGCCAACGCGGGCACCGCCGGCCAGCACGACCCTGATGATCTGGCGCGGCTCGTGGTCGCCGTGGTCGACGGGGTCAACCTGATGGCCCTGAACAACGACGACACTGACCGAGGGCGGCTGCTGAGCACGTTCCTGGCGCTGCTCACGCGCTGACCGGTCTGCCCCCCGGCGGAGCGATCCGGGTTCAGTGGCCGTGGAGGGGCAGCCCCGCGGCGGCCTGGAAGGCCTCGCCCATCGCCTCGTACAGGGTCGGATGTGCGTGGGTGATGGCGGCGAGCTCGCTGGGCAGTGCCTCCCACGCCGTCGCAAGCGTCGCCTCCGCGATCAGGTCCGTGGCGTGCGGGCCGACCACGTGCACGCCGACCACCGCGCCGTCTCCCTCGGAGCCGTCGCCGGCGGCCAACGCCACGACCTTCACATGGCCGTCAACGCCGGAAATGATCCCCTTGGCATTGGCCTTGAGCGAGTAGGTCGTCGCCTTGATCGCGTCCTTGCCCCAGCGCTGCTCCGCCTGGTCCTGGGTGAGCCCCACGGACGCTGCCTCTGGGTGGCAGTAGGTGACGCGCGGGACCTGCGCGTAGTCGACCGGGACGGTCGGGCGCCCGGCGATCGAATCGGCCACGACGAAGCCCTCGGCAAACGCCGCGTGGGCCAGCGCCAGCGTCGGCAGGACGTCACCGACCGCCCACACGCCATCGACCTTGGTCCTTCCGCGGTCGTCGGCCACGACGAACCCGCGCTCGTCGAGCAGGCCCAGCTCCTGTGCACCACTTCCGTCGGTGTTGGGACCGCGGCCGATGGCCATCAACACGACCTCGGCCTCGATGACCTCGGTCTTGCCTGCCACCTCGACGGTCACACGACCGACGCCGTCGACGACCTCCACCGACGCGACCTTGGCGCTGGTCAAGATTGCGATCTTCTTCCTCTTGAAGGCCCGGGTCACGACCTTGGACGTGTCCACGTCCTCCAAGGGCAGCACGCGATCAAGCGCCTCCACGACGGTCACATCGGTCCCCATCGGGTGCCACATCGACGCGAACTCCATGCCGATCGCACCCGCGCCGATGATGACGGCCCGCTTGGGCGCCTGCTTGAACCACAGCGCCTGGTCCGAGGTCTGTACGACCGTTCCGTCCACCTCGATGCCCGGGATGGAGCGGGGCACCGATCCAGTGGCGACCACGACGTTGGCGCCCTCGACCGTGGTCACGGAGCCGTCGGCAGCCGTCACCTCGACCCGGCCCGGAGAGACCATCCGACCGCGTCCGTGGTGGAACGTGCAGCGCTGCTTCACCAGCACCTCCAACCCGCCGCGCAGAGTGGCCATGACCTTTTCCCTGAACGCATCGAGGGAGTCGCCATCGATGCCGTCGAAGGTCACCTTCAGCCCGTAGTCACCGGCACGCTGCAGTTCCGCCAGCGTCTCCGCGACGTGCAGGATCGACTTGGATGGGATGCAGCCACGGTTGAGGCACGTGCCGCCGATGAGGTCCTCCTCCACGAGGGCAACGTCCAGCCCGCGCGCCGCAGCGCGAAAAGCCACGGCGTACCCGCCAGGGCCGCCGCCTAGGACGACGATGTCATGTGCCATGAGCGTCTCACTTGCTGGCGTTTCAATGAACGGTGCGGACCGCGGGGTGGTCGTTGCGGTTCATTGAACGGCGGGGATCAGGCGTGCAGGAGGATCCGGGCGGGGTTCTCCAGGAGTTGGCCGACGTAGGTCACGAACCGGCCGCCCTCACCGCCGTCGCTGACGCGGTGGTCGAAGCTGAGCCACAGCTTGCACACCCGTCGCACGACCACCTGTCCGTCGACCACCCACGGCCGCTCGACCATGGCGCCCACACCCAGGATCGCACCCTCCGGGTGGTTGATCACGGCCACGCCGTCGATGTTGCCGAAGGCGCCGTAGTTGGACACCGTGAAGGTCCCGCCGGTCAGGTCAGCCGGTGAGACGGCCCCATTGCGCCCGCGCGTGGCCAGGTCGTTCAGTTCCATCGCCAACTGCAGGACGGACTTGGCGTGCGCATCCTTGATGTTCGGCACGATCAACCCACGATCGGTGTCCGCAGCGAAGCCAAGGTTGATGTGTTCGAGGTAGCGGATCTCGCCCGCCTCACGATCGATCCTGGCGTTGAGGGTCGGGAACCGACGCAGCCCCAGGACCACGGCGCGCAGGACCAGGGCGAACGGCGTGATCTTGACGTCGAACCCGTCTTCGGCAGCTGCCGCGGTCAGGTCCTTGCGCAGCTCCCACAGCCCGGTGACGTCGGCCTCGTAGGACGTCGAGGCCTCGGGGATCTCCGAGCGCGACTGCTCCATCTTTTCGACGATCCGTTTGCGGATCCCGATGATCTTCTCAACATCGCCGGGGGCCTTGCCCCGGAAGCCCGGGACGGCCTTCTCACCGGCACCGGCAGCCGACAGCACGGGAACGGCGGCGGCGGCCGCAACGGCGCTTGGGCCGACGGCCTGCGTCGCTGGCACCGCGGTGGTGGCTCCCTCGGCAGCGGCGCGAACATCGTCACGCGTGATCACGCCGTCGGGGCCGGACCCCGCAGCCATGGCCCACAGGTCAACGCCCAAGTCCTTGGCCAGCTTGCGGACCGGCGGCTTGGCCAGGGGCCTGGCGCCCGCTACGGCGCCGTTGCCCGCACTGGCTGCGCCGCCATCGGTGCCGCTGCGACGGCGGCGTGACTCGCCACCACCCTTGGAGCCGTAGCCCACCAGCGGCTGGGGCTCCTCGTCGGCGTCCAGGCCGGTCGACGGGGCATTTTCGGCCTTCGGCGGCGCGAGATCGTCGGTGGCGGCGGCACCGTCGCCACCCGCTGCGGCACCGGATCCGGAACGATCGATGCGCACGAACACCGACCCGACCTCGAGCTCCTCGCCCTCCTCACCGATGGTCTCCAGGACGACGCCCGCGTACGGCGCGGGGACATCAACCGCTGCCTTGGCCGTCTCGATCACGGCCACGACCTGGTTGAGCTCCACGACGTCGCCGGCGCTGACGCGCCACTCGACGATCGTGCCCTCCGTGAGGCCCTCACCCAGGTCCGGCAGCTTGAACTCGAAGATGTCCGACACGATTGGTGCTCCCTTGATGCGGATTGGCTGGTGCAGACGAGGCGACGGCCGGTCGCGCAATCGAGCGGACGGGCGTCAGCGAAACGTGGTGGTCAGTAGCCGAGCGTGCGTTCGACGAGGTCGAGGATCCGGTCCACCGACGGCAGCCAGAAGTCCTCCAGCATCGCCGGCGGGTACGGCGTGTCGAACCCGGTCGCGCGCAGGACCGGAGCTTCGAGGTCGTAGAAGGCGAACTCCTGGATACGTGCCGCGACCTCGGCACCAAGGCCAAGGGAACGCGCCGCTTCGTGCACGACCACGACCCGGCCGGTGCGCCTCACGGACGCCAAGATGCCCTCGGTGTCCAAGGGCGACAGCGACCGCAGGTCCAGCACCTCCAGAGACCGGCCGTCCTGTGCCGCCACGTCAGCGGCGTCCAGGGCCGTCTTGACCATGGGGCCATAACAGATCACGGTGCAGTCCGTGCCAGCACGGCGCACGACCGCCTGGTGGGCGGGCTCGGTCTGGATCGGCAGGTCGCACTCGGCCTTGAGCCAGTAGCGCCGCTTGGGCTCCAGCAGGATGACCGGATCGTCCATCGCAATCGCTTCGCGGGTCATGGAGTAGCCGTCCTCGGGCGTGGCGGGCGTCATCACCTTCAGGCCAGCCGTGTGGGCCCAATAGGCCTCCGGGGACTCAGAGTGGTGTTCGACCGCGCCGATGCCGCCGCCATAGGGAATGCGGATCGTCAACGGCAGGGTCAGCATCCCGCGTGAGCGATTGCGCATCTTCGCGACGTGGCTGACGATCTGTTCGAACGCTGGGTACGTGAAGGCATCGAACTGCATCTCCGGCACCGGTCGGTAGCCGTACATGGCCAGCCCGATGGCGGTGCCGATGATGCCCGACTCCGCCAGGGGCGTGTCGAACACGCGGCCCTCGCCGAAGTTGGCCTGCAACTTGTCGGTGATGCGGAACACGCCACCGAGGATGCCGACGTCCTCTCCGAAGACCAGGACGCGATCGTCTTCCATCATCGCGTCATGCAGCGCCTGGTTGATGGCCTGGCCGAGGGTGATCGCCATGGTCAGGCCCCCTTGACGGGTGCGCGCGTCGCCGTCTGTTTCGAGGGAGCCCACGGCGAATCGGCCGCCTCGAGTTCGGCTGCCAGGACCGCCCGGTCGTGGTCGAAGTGGTTGGTCGGATCGACGTAGACATGGTCGAAGAGCTCCATCGGGTCGCCGTGGGGGGCGTCGTAGATCTCCTCGCGCATGCGGGTCGCCTGATGGGCGGCCTCACCCTCGATCTGGTCCTCGATCGTGGTGTCGTACAGGTCGCGCTTGAGCAGGAACGCCTTCATTCGCGCGATCGGATCGCGCTGGGCCGCCTCCTCGAGTTCCTCCTGCGAGCGGTACCTGGTTGCGTCGTCCGACGTGGTGTGAGCCTCCATGCGGTAGGTCAGCGCCTCGATCAACGCTGGCCCCTCCCCTCGCCGTGCACGAGCCACGGCCCTGCGCGCCACGGCGTAGGACGCCAGGACGTCGTTGCCGTCACAGCGGTATCCGGGCATCCCGTAGCCGACCGCCTTGTGTGCCAGCGTCGGTGCGGCCGACTGCTTGGACAACGGCACCGAGATCGCGTACTGGTTGTTCTGAACGAAGAACACCACGGGTGCGTGGAACACGGCGGCGAAGTTCATGGCCTCGTGCGGGTCGCCCTCGGACGTCGCACCATCACCGAAGTAGCTCATGACGACCAGCGGTTTGCCGTCGAACTTGGCACCCATCGCGAACCCGGTCGCATGCAGGGCCTGCGTGCCGATCGGGATCGAGAACATGCCGAACTTGTGCTCGTGGGGATCGTGGTTGGAGAGCCACGTGCCGCGAAACAGGTGCAGGAGCACCGCTGCATCCATGCCTCGGGTGATGGCGGCCCCGAGTTCGCGGTAGGACGGGAACACCCAGTCCTGCTCATCGAGGGCGTAGGCGCCACCGACCTGGGCGGCCTCCTGGCCCAGCAGCGACGCGTAGACGCCAAGCTGGCCCTGGCGTTGCAGGTTGATCGCCTCGCGATCGACCTTGCGGGCCACCACCATGAGCTTGTAGAGGGTGCGGAAGTCGTCGTCGGCGAGGTCCAGCGGCCAGTCGGGGTCCTCGTGCAGGGTCCCGTCGGGATCCAACAGGTGCACCGGCTCGTCCGGCGGCAACAGTTCCCGGGGATCGACGTGGTCCACGTGTGGCTCCTTTGCGCGCATGGCCTCGCCCCGGGATCGCCGGCGCAGGCTGTGTGCGTCGTGTTGGCCGTCCAGCGATCGTGTCGGGCCACCAACCTTGGACGAACCGTAATCGCAGCACCGGGTCCAACGGGTGGTCGAATTGTCGGGGGCACTCCGCGCACGCACCGAATCCCGCGACGCGGTCGCGCAGGAACGCCGAGTACCGGCGGCGAACCCTCAACCAAGCCCAACCAACAGCAGTGTCAAGAGCTGGAGAGAACCGCATGTTCATTCGTCGCACGCTCACCGCCCTCGCCATCGGTGCCGTCGCCCTGTCCAGCGTGGCCGCTGGGGCCGCTGATGAGGCGCCCGAGTACCAACTCGTCGACATCGCGGGCGATGCCAACTTCCTCAACGGCCAGGGCTTCGAGCCCGGCGTCCAGCAGTCCACGAGCCCGCTGTCGATGCCCGGCGCCGACCTGCAGGGCATCCGCTTCGAGACCCTGCGCAACGGCAACATCGTTGATGGGCTCGTCGTCCACGTGAAGCTCGACCAGTCGGCCTCGACCCCCGGACCCGAACTGGTGATCCGCACTGTTGCCAGCATCAACGGCTGCCCGACGATGATCTCCGCCAACACTGGTGCAATCACTGGGGTCACCGGCTACCTGCGGTTGACTGACGCCGCCCTCTGCGGCAACCCAGCAGAGGACTACGACGTCGCGCTCGGAACGGCCAACTACACCGAGGGTGTAATCGTCGAGGCCACCGACGACGGCTTCAGCGTGACGCTGAGCTTCGAAGCCGGTCTGCCGGCCTGGGCCAAGGGCTGGCTCAAGGAGGGTGCGAAGATCACTGACGTGGACGCACACGTGCGTACGTTCCTGGGTGCTCCCGGCGTCGGTGGTGCGACGGTTCCCGTCGTCGACGAGCTGCTGGACCCCGACTTCACCAGCTTCAAGATCGGTGACGACGCCTGACCGAGGCTCGACCTTCGCAACGCCCCGGCCGATCGGTCGGGGCGTTGTCGTGCGCGGCTCGGTGGCGCTCAGGCGAGGGTGATCTCGCGGCCCTCGGTGGCGCCGATCTCGGCGCTGATGGCCTCGATGACCTCACGTGGCGCGGGGGCGTCAAGGCACAGGGCCATCATGGCCTCCCCGCCGGCTTCGTTGCGGCCCACCTGGGCGCCGGCGATGTTGACGTTGGCGCGGCCGAACCCGCTTCCGACGGTGCCGATGATGCCGGGCCGGTCGACGTAGCGGAAAAATGCCATGTGGTCCGCCGGCTCGATGTCGACGGGCGTGTTCCATACCTCGACCAGGCGTTCGCGCATGCCTGGGTGAAAGACCGTGCCGGCGATCGACAGGCGCGAGCCGTCGGTCCGCGTGCCGACGACGCGCAGCAGCGACACGAAGTCGTCGCTGTGCTGGACGCTGACCTCACGCAGGGAGATGCCGCGCGACTCGGCCAGCAGCGGTGCGTTGACGAACGTCACCGGCTCGTCCACGACGGCGTCGAGCATGCCCTTGAGCACGCTCAGGCCCAGGATGCGGCAGTCCGCGTCGGCGATCGCACCGATGAACTCGATGGTCACTTCGCCGGTCAGGTCGCCTCCGGCAAGGGCGGTGTGCAGGCGCCCGAGCTTCTCTCCAAGCGGCAGGAAGGGCTTCAGGACGTCGTCGACCGGGCCGCCCTGGACGTTGACGGCGCTCGGGACGAACTCACCGGCGAGGGCGAGGATGATGGCCTCGGCGACCTGGACACCGGCGCGGTCCTGAGCCTCCTCGGTCGAGGCGCCGAGGTGCGGCGTCACGACGACGTTGGGCAGATCGAACAGCGGCGACTCGGTCGTGGGCTCCACAGCGAACACATCCAGGCCGGCCGCGGCGATGACGCCCTCGCGCAGAGCGTCTGCCAGCGCCACCTCGTCGATGATGCCGCCGCGCGCGACGTTGACGATCCGCGCTGTCGGCTTCATGAGCCGCAGCGTTTCCGCGTTGAGCAGGCCGACGGTGTCAGGGGTGCGGGGCAGGTGGATGGTGAGGAAGTCGGCCTGCCGCAACACGTCCTCGACCGTCGTCGACAGGGCAACGTTCATGCGCGCAGCACGGTCGGGAGCGACGAATGGGTCATAGGCGACCAGGCGCATCCCGAAAGCGCTCGCACGTTGGGCGACAAGGGCGCCGATGCGGCCCAGGCCCAACACGCCGAGGGTCTTGCCCTGCAACTCGGTACCGCCCCACTTGCTGCGTTCCCAGCGGCCGTCCTTCAGCGCACTGGAGGCCTGCGCGACGTTGCGGGCAACGGCGAGCAGCATGGCCATCGTGTGCTCTGCCGCCGACACGATGTTGGACTGGGGGGCGTTGCAGACCACGACACCAGCCCGCGTCGCCGCGTCGATGTCGACGTTGTCCAGGCCGACGCCAGCGCGGCCTATCACCTTCAGGTTGGTGGCGGCAGCGATGATGTCAGCATCGATGGTCGTCTCCGACCTCACGACGATCGCGTCGTAGACGGCCACGATCGACAGCAGTTCGTCCTTGGAAAGACCAGTCTTGACGTCGACGTCATGGACGGCCGACATCGCGGCAACGCCGGCTTCGGCAAGCTTGTCGGCGACGAGGATCTTCACGGTCAACTCGGGGTGTGCGCGGGCCCGCAGGGTAGGTCGCTCGGCAAGCCCGCCCGGCCGCCGCCCGGGCCAACGTGTCCAATCCATCCGACGCCGTCGGCGCAGCGCCAGGATCGTCAGGCAAGCGGCAAGGGGCGGTCCGGGACCTCATGCGCGTTGATCATCTGCGGGGCGAACGTGACCACGTAGCCCACGAACGCCGACTCGATGTCGTCCGGCCATCCCATCGACCGTATGGCGTCGGTCATGTTCGCGATCCAGCGCTGCGCGCCCTGCGGCGTGACCGTGAAGGCGTTGTGACGCCGTCGCAACCTCGGATGGCCCCGGGTCTGCGAGTAGACGGGCGGGCCACCCCAGTACTGGCTGAAGAACTCCGCCAGGGCGGTCTTGCCCGGGCCGAGGTCGTCCGGGTAGACCGGTCGGAGCACCGGATCGGCCTCGACGCGGTCGTAGAAGCGGTCGACCAACTCGATGAACGCCGGCAGCCCGCCGACCCGCTCGTGCAGGGTTCGCTCGTCGCTGGGCTGGTCCATGCGGTCCTCCGCGGCCGTTGGGTGGGATGGCGAGACGTCGGCCTCGGTCACAGCGCCCGTTCCCAGTAGCCGACATCGATGAAGCGGTCAAACTTGCGGCCGGCCTCGGTCAGCGTCCCGCGATGCACGAACCCGTGTCCCTCATGGAACGCGACCGAGCGATCGTTGGGCAGCGCGATGATCGCGTACGCACGATGGAAGCCGTGGCCACCCAGTCGAGGGAGCAGCGCGTCGTACAGGCCCGAACCGATCCCTGCGCCCCCCGCGTCGGGCGCAACGTAGATCGAGGTCTCCAACGACGACTGGTAGGCAGGCTTCGGTCGGAACGGGCCGGTCTCGACGTAGCCGCCGACGTGGCCGCCGATCTCGCCAACCAGCAGGTCATACGGGCCGTTGGTGATGTTGCGACGGAACCGCTGCACCCATTCCACCGGGTTGGGGACGGCCGTGTTGAACGTGATCGTGGTCCGCAGGACATAGTGGGTGTAGATCGCGATGACCGCAGGCAGGTCAGCCTCCGTTGCGTCGCGCACGGCGACGATCCCCGTGGTCGGCGATTGCGTCACGTCGTCCTCCGGCAGCCGTGGGCCCGGGCGCGAGGGTGCCACGCCGAACGGGGCGGTCCGAAGGCCCGCGACCCTCAGAAGGCGCCCAGCGGCCGGAACAGGCGATCGTGCTCACGGATGGCGTAGCGGTCGGTCATGCCGGCGACATAGTCGATGGCCTGCTGGACGGGCGCGTCGCCGGGCAGGCAGTACCCCGGCGCGATCAGGTCGGGCCGCTCGGCGAACCACTCGACGAGGTCGCGGATGACGGTGACAGCCTTGCGTGCCTGCTCCTGGGCATCGCCGCGCAGGTAGACGCGTTCGAACATGAAGTCACGCAGGACCTGCATCGCGTCCGCATGGTCTGGCTGCATGGCCACCACCCCCGCCTCGACGCTGTGGTCGACCACGGCACGGAGCAGACGGTCGATCCAGCCGCTTCCGGGTGCCCCCAGAAGCGCCACCGCATCCGTGGGCAGGTCCTGCGTGCGCAGGACCCCGGCCCGCACCGCGTCCAGTGCGTCGTGGGCCAGGTACGCGATCCGATCCGCGAACCGACAGACCCAGCCTTCCGGCGTGGCCGGCTCCGGGTTGCGCCACGACGAGCACCAGATCCCGTCCCGCACCTCCCAGGTCAGGTTCAGCGGCTCCAACTTGCGCACGATCCGGACGGACTGGAAGGCGTGCAGCCACTCCATGCCGGGTGGCATGAACGGCGTCAGCGCGCCCTCCCCGGTGTGACCGAACGGTGCGTGACCGAGGTCGTGGCCCAGGCAGATCGCCTCCGTCAGGGCCTCGTTCAGGCCCAGGCCATTGGCGATCGACCGACCGACCTGCGCGACGTTGAGCGTGTGCGTCAGCCGCGTGACGACGTGGTCGCCCTCCGGGGCGATGAACACCTGGGTCTTGTGCTTGAGCCTGCGGAATGCCTTCGCGTGCAGGATCCGGTCGCGATCGCGCTCGAAGCAGGTCCGCAGGTCGTCGGGCTCCTCAGGGTGCTCGCGGCCCTTCGTCGACGACGCCCGCGTGGCGATCGGCGACAACGCTTCCTCGAGGCGTTCCCGGTCGCTGCGAGTGCGCCGCTGCAATGGCTGATCCGACATCGCCCCAATCCCGATCCCTTGGGTCGATCCCGACCCTCGCCCCCAATCTACTGATGCCTGTGACACGCCAACCCCGGCGGCTCGAGAACATCCTGCCGTAGCGACGGATGCTCCGCCCCCATTAGCGTCGGATGTGACGACGCTCGTGTTCCTCCATGCAGCGAGGTGGCCGTGCCAGCGCAACCGCCAGCCGACGACGCGCCCCCGTCACCGCGGGGGTCGGTGGGGCCGGACTCGCCGTTCGCCGAGGTGCTGTCGACCGACCTGCCCACCTCCGGTCGGCTGCTGGCGAGCCACTGGACCGAAGTGGACGGGCTGCTGCGGCAGGCCGACCTCAAGGCCCAAGTCCTGCTTGGCGTCGACGCCATCGTGCTCACCGCCATCGCGAAGCTCGGCGCGGCGGGGGGTGGCGGCAGCCCGGTCGACACACCCGTGGAGTACGCCGCGATGGTGTGCCTGCTGGGCTCGATCGCCGTGGCCCTGCTGACGCTGGCGCCACGGCGCGGCGGGCCGTCCGGTACGGACGGGGACCTCTTGTACTTCGAGGCAGCCGCGACGATGACGCCGCAGGAGTTCACGACGCGCTACCTCGGCATGACCCAGCACGCCCACGTCGAACACGTCCTGCGCCAGATCCACGTCAAGTCGAAGATCGCGACGGTCAAGTTGGCCCGCGTGCGGCTTGCCGTCGGGCTGCTCGCCGCCGGCATCTTCCTGGTGGGTGCCTCGGTGACCTTCGGCTGAGCCGTCCCGTGTCAGCCGACCTGCGGCTCGGGGCGGCCGGGGTGGCCGTCGAAGCCGTGACCACGCTTTGGCACCAGCACGCTGCGGGTGAACTCGCAGACAACCGTGCCGTCCTGCGTGTAGCCGATGGTTCGGACCTTGACGATCCCGCGATCCTCCTTGGAGCGCGACGGCCGGACCTCCAGCACCTCGGTCTCCGAGTAGATCGTGTCGCCGTGGAAGGTCGGGTTGGCGTGCTTGAGCGACTCGATCTCCAAGTTGGCGATCGCGCGACCCGACACGTCGGGCACCGACTGTCCCAGCACGATCGAGTAGACGAGGTTGCCCACGACCATCGCCTTGCCGTGCGGCGTCGCGACCGCCGCATACGCGTCGTCACTGTGCAACGGGTGCTGGTTCATCGTGATCGAGCAGAACAGGATGTCCTCCGCCTGCGTGATCGTCTTGCCGGGCCAGTGCTTGTAGACGTCGCCAACAACGAAGTCATCGAGGTAGCGGCCAAAGTCTTCGGTCGGCATCGGTGCACTCCTGAGCTCGCGATGACGGGGGCAGGGCTGCGCAGCATGGCTGCTCACCCCACCCGAGCCAAAAACCACCTGGCGGTTCATTGGCCCGAGCAGGCCACTTCACGGGCTGCGCGGTTCATTGAACCGGGGGGCCGCTACACGGGCTGGGCGGTTCATTGAACCGGGGGGCTTGGAGGCGGGGAGGGATTCGGCTGGGCGGGCGACCCCGTCGTAGCGTCGATGTCGTAGCGTCGGCCGCGCCCGACCGGACCGCTGCAGGAGCTCGCCGTGCGTTCGCCCAAGGACTTCTTCAAGCCGCTGGCCATCGGGGCGCCCACCCCGCTGCGGGAGATCCCGTTCCGCCCGTCGCGGATGATCCACTTCTTCGACCCGAGCAACGCCAAGATGGTGGCCAAGGTCCCGGCGATGGCCGCACAGGCTGACGTGCTGCTCGGCAACCTCGAAGATGCCATCCTGGTGGAGAACAAGGAGGCCGCCCGCCGCGGCCTGGTCGACGTGGCCAAGAACACCGACCTCGGCGGGACCCAGCTCTGGACGCGCATCAACGCACTCGACTCGCCGTGGGTGCTGGACGACGTGGTCACGCTCGTGGGTCAGATCGGCGACTCCCTCGACGTGATCATGATCCCGAAGGTCGAGGGGGCCGAGGACATCCACTACATGGACCGCCTGGTCGCCCAGGTGGAGGCGCGCGCTGGGCTGCAACGCCCGATCCTGTTCCACGCCATCCTGGAGACCGCCCGCGGCGTCGCCAACGTCGAGGAGATCGCATTGGCGTCGCCGCGCATGCAGGGCCTGTCGCTGGGCCCGGCCGACCTGGCCGCCAGCCGCCGCATGAAGACCACGCGCGTTGGTGGCGGGCACCCCGGCTACCTCGTCCGCGAGGACCCACCGACATCGGACGCGATCGACGCACCACGAGCAACCGCCCAGCAGGACCTGTGGCACTACACGGTCGCGCGCATGGTCGACGCGTGCGCGGCCGCGGGAATCCTGCCCTACTACGGCCCGTTCGGCGACATCGCGGACACGGTCGCCTGCGAGGACCAGTTCCGCAACGCCTACCTGCTGGGCTGCGTCGGTGCGTGGTCGCTGCACCCCGTCCAGATCGACATCGCGCGCAAGGTCTTCTCGCCGGATCCCGAGGAGGTGGCGTGGGCACGCAAGGTCGTCGACGCGATGGGCGCCACCGGTGCCGGCGCGGTCATGATCGACGGCAAGATGCAGGATGACGCCACGTACAAGCAGTGCCAGGTGGTGCTGGAACTGGCCCGTGCCCTTGCCGAGCGCGACCCCGACCTCGCCGCGACCTACGACCTCTGAGCCCCTGCCCACCGTCGTGGTCGGTTCACAGCGACCCACCCGGCTGCGAATGGACCCACCACGTGACCGATGACCTGCGACCCCGCCGTTCCGTGCTCTACATGCCGGGCGCGAACCAACGCGCGCTGGAGAAGGCCCAGGGGCTGGCTGCCGATGCCTTGATCCTCGACCTCGAGGACGCAGTGGCACCCGACGCAAAGCCCGCGGCACGCGAGGCCGTCTGCGCCGCGGCGAGTTCCGGCGCCTACGGCCACCGCGAGGTGACGATCCGCGCCAACGGCATCGACACCGCCTGGCATGCGGATGACCTGGCGGCCATTGCCGCCGCCGGACCCGACGCGGTGGTGATCCCCAAGGTCAACTCGCCGGGCCACGTCCACGCCGTCGAGGCACTCCTGGAGCGCCACGGCGCCCCCGATCACACCAAGATCTGGGCGATGATCGAAACGCCGATCGCGCTGCTCCATGCCGAGGCCATCGCCAAGGCTTCGGAGCGGCTCACCGTGTTCGTCATGGGGACCAACGACCTGGCCAAGGAACTCCGTGCCGAACACGTGCCCGGCCGGGCGCCGCTGCTGCCCGGCCTGGGCATGGCGCTGCTTGCGGCCAGGGCGACCGGCAAGATCATCCTCGATGGCGTGTTCAACGACCTCGATGACACCGACGGGTTCGCGGCCGAATGCTTGCAGGGCCGCCAACTCGGCTTCGATGGCAAGACCCTGATCCACCCGAAGCAGCTCGAGCCAGCCAACCGGGTGTTCGCACCGGATGCCGCCGCGGTTGACCACTCACGTGCGATCATTGCCGCCTTCGAGGCGGCCGAGGCAGCGGGACAGGGCGTCGTGACGGTTGACGGGCGGATGATCGAGAACCTGCACGTCGACCAGGCACGTCGCACCTTGGCCCAAGCGGCCGCCATCGCCAGGCTCACCACAGACTGACATGTCGGGGGACCGTGGACTCCACGACGACGTCGATCATCGTTGTGATCGCGGCCAGCGCGATCGCCATTGCGACGATCCTTTCCCTGCGTGAACTGCGCCACCAGCGTGACGCCGCCCAGGCCGCGCGTCGCGACGACCTGACCGGCCTGGTGGGAGCAGGCCTGTTCCGCGAGTTGGTCACGGGCGAAATCCTGGCGGGCAACCGGCCGGCCGTGCTGTTCCTGGACCTCGACGGCTTCAAGGGCGTCAACGACACCCTCGGACACGACGTTGGCGATGCACTGCTGCGCGCTGTTGCCAGTCGACTGGTCGGCACAACCCGCGACAGCGACACGGTGGCACGGCTGGGTGGCGACGAGTTCGCCGTGCTCCTGCCCCACATCACGCTGCCCGCGACGGCCGACACCGTCGGCAACGGCATTCTCGCGGCCTTCAACCACCCGTTTCGGGTCAAGGATCGCTCCCTGGTGATCGGGACGAGCGTTGGCGTGGCCGTGCTGGGCCATGGTGTCGAGAACGACGCGACGACCGACGCGGAGGCGGTCGCGGCGGCACTGATCCAGCATGCGGACAGCGCGATGTACCGGGCAAAGCGGTCGGCCAGCCGCAGCCTGGTGCGTTGGTCCGACCAGCTTCGCGCCAGGGCCGAAGTGCAGTTGGCCCTGCAGGCCCACTACCAGCATGCGTTGGATGCCGGCGACATCGGTGGCCGGGTCGTTGCCAGACGCCGTCTGAGCGCCGACGGGCTGGGGGAACTGGTCGGCGAGGAACTCCGCATCGAGTGGTGCCACCCGACCCTGGGCGCCATTCCCGGACCGGTGTTCGCGGAGCTCGCCGGGCACTCACGGTGGCGTCTGCTCGAGGTCGCCGTCCGGCACGCTGAAGAGCACTGCGCCGCCGTTGACCCGGACGGCACGCTGACGATCGGCCTGCCGCTGCGCCCCGGTGGTCCGATGGCGGCGCCGGCCATCATCGGTGCCGTCGCTGCCGCGTTGCGCGGCCGTGAGGCCTTCGCATCGCACGTGCGCGTCGAACTGCCCATGCAGCACCTCCCCGGCGAAGCAGCCGGCCTGCGCGCCCTGTTCGAGGGACTGCGTGCGCTGGGAGTCCGCGTCGGGGTTCGGGGCATCGGTGGCGTCGGCGGTCCGGCGCTGCTCGACCTGGCCGAGCAGCACCTCGACGCGCTGGTGCTCGACCGCGTGCTGATGCGCGGCGGAACGTTGCACCCTCGCGCGCTGGCTCTGACCCAGGGACTGCTGGCGCTGACCAACCACCTCCACGTCCCGGTGATCTTCGCTGGCGTCGACAACGACGCCCAGATCGTGCGCCTTGCTGGCATGGAGCTCCCGGAGGCCGGGGTCGTCGTGCAGGGCCGGGCCGTCGTCTACCCGGCCGGGTCACCCGTCGGAGCCTCTGCCTCGGAGATGTACCACGGCGAGCGCGCCGACCAGGCGATCATCGACGCCGTGCGCCAACTTGCGGTGGACGGGCCCGTGCCCCAGGACCAGATCGCCCGGCTGCGGTCGTTGTTGGATCCCACACTCCCCCCGGTCGCCCCGACCGAACCTGTGCGCCCCGGACCTCGGCGCGACGGGCGCGAACGACGCGCCTGACGCCGCCCATCACGCGGCAGGCGCATCACCCGGGTGCTCGTCGCCGGGATCCTCGTCCCACGTGTGCTCCCGCTCCCGATGGCGGGCGAGGACCTCGGCGTGCGAGGGCGCCGTGCCGCCCAGGCGAGCGGGGAGCCAGGAGGCATCCTGGCCAGGCCTTGGACGGTCGGGGTAACGGTCCTGCACGTCGCGCAGCATCGCTTCCATCCGCTCCTGCAACTCGGCCGTGGCGGTGACGACGTGGTCGTCGGGACCGACGTGCAGAGCCGGGCCGTAGTCGACCGTGACGGGGAGTCGGAACCTGGGCCGGATGGATCCGCGCCAGGGCACGGCGCGTTGGGTCCCCCAGCCGATCACGGGGATGATCGGCACCCCGCCAAGTTGCGCCATCCGAGCGGCCCCGGTCCGGAATGGCAGCAACTCATGGGACGGCGAGATCGTCTGCTCCGGCGCGACGCCGACAAGGTCACCGTTGCGCAGAGCGACGGTCGCCGCGGCGAACGCAGACGCGCGACCAGTCCGGCTGCCCCGATCCACGGGCACGGCATCGGCGAACCGCACGATCCAGCCGGCGATGCCGGACTGCCAGATCTCGCGTTTGGCGAGGAAACGAACGGGTCGGTGCAGCTGGATGTGGATCGCCCACGCCACCATGACGAAGTCGAGGTAGCTGTGGTGGTTGAAGGCGAGCACGGCGCCACCATCCGTGGGCACGTGCTCCAAGCCGCGTACGTCGACCCGCCACGCCTGGCCATGGACGATCAACTTGGCCATGGCGACCAGGATGCGCCACCGTAGGGTCATTCGCAGCATGCGGCCACCCTACGCGAGTGCGGGTGTCGCGCCGGGTGAGGCCCGTCGTCAGCGTGGGTCAGCTGACCGGGCGCAGTCGCAGCTTGGAGCCATCGGTGATCGACTTCTCACCGCGAGCCAGCGCAATCGTGCCGGTTCGCACCAGCTCGCGGATGCCGTACGGCGCCAGCAGGTCAACCAGCGACTCCAGACGCTCGGGCGTGGATGCCAGCTCAATCGTGATGGCGTCGTGGTCGACGTCGGCGATCTCGGCGTGGAAGACGTCGGCAAGCTCGATGATCTGCGACCGCGTTTGCGTCGTGGCGGACACCTTGACCAGCTGCAGCTCACGCTCGATCGAGTCGCCATGAGCCAGTTCGACGATCTTCAGGACATGGATCAGCTTGTTCAGCTGCTTGATGATCTGTTCGAGGCGCACGGCCTCCGTGCCGGCCACGATCGTGATTCGCGACACCCTCGGGTCCTCGGTCGGCCCGACCGCGAGGGAGTGGATGTTGTAGCCGCGCCTGGCGAACATGCCGGCCACGCGGGTGAGGACGCCGGGCTTGTTCTCGACCAGCACGGCGAGGATGTGGCGGCCCTGGATGCTGCTCACTGCGCACTCCTCTCGCGCCACTCGGCGTCGGACTCGATGACGTCGTCGTTGGACCCGCCAGCCGGCACCATCGGGAAGACGTTCTCCATGGGGTCGACGCGCACATCGATGAGTACGGGCCGGTCGGTGATCTCATGGGCCTTGTCCAGCACCGGCTGGAGCTCGGCGATCGTCATCGCCCGAAAGCCGGGGATGCCGTAGGCGTCAGCGATCTTGACCAGGTCCGGGAGGTCCTGCGGCAGGGTCACCTGCGACAGACGACCTTCGTAGAAGAGCGACTGCCACTGGCGCACCATGCCGAGGTAGCCGTTGTTGATGACGATGAACGTGACCGGGATGTCGTGCTGCACGGCGGCCGCGATCTCCTGGAACGTCATCTGGAAGCAGCCGTCGCCATCAATGCACACCACGGGCACGTCACGACCCACGCCGACCTTGGCCCCCATGGCCGCTGGCACGGCGAAGCCCATCGTCCCGAGGCCACCGGAGTTGATCCACTGGCGTTGCCGGCTGAACGGAATCAGCTGGGACGACCACATCTGGTGCTGGCCGACGCCAGCCACATAGACCGCCTCGTCACCCCAGGTCTGGGCAATCGCACTGATCGCCGTCTGCGGCTTGATGACGCCCTCGTCAGCCTGGTCCCACGCGAGCGGGTGACCCGCCTTCCATGCAGCGACCGTCGCGCGCCACGCAGAAATCTCGGGCTTGACCTCGGCCAGCTTCGCCCGGGCGACCTCGACCAACTGGCCCAGCACGACCTTCGCGTCACCGACGATCGGGACGTCGGGCTCGCGGTTCTTGCCGATCTCGGCCGGGTCGACATCGACGTGGATGATGCGAGCCTTGGGCGCGAAGTCCTCCAGGCGCCCCGTGACCCGGTCGTCGAACCGCGCCGCGAGGGTGATCAGCAGGTCTGACTCCTGGAAGGCCTTGGTGGCCGCCCAGTGGCCGTGCATGCCCGGCATCCCGACCCAGAGCTCGTGACGATCGGGGAACACGCCGCGGGCCATCAGGGTGGTGACCACGGGCAGTTCCAACATGGTGGCGAACTCGAACAGCTCCTCCTGCGCACCCGCGCGGACCAGGCCGCCGCCGGCGTAGATGACGGGTCGCTCGGCCTGGCTGATCAGGTCGAGGGCATCCTTGACCATCTTGCCGTGGCCACGGACGGTCGGGCGGTACCCGGGCAGGTCCATGGTGTCGGGCCACCGCCACTCGAACACCGCGTTCAGGATGTCCTTGGGGATGTCGACCAGCACCGGCCCGGGCCGACCAGTGGAGGCGATGTGGAACGCCTCCTTGATGGCGGCTGGGATCCGTGCGACCTCACGGACGAGCTCGTTGTGCTTGGTGCAGGGCATCGTGATGCCGGTGACGTCGGCCTCCTGGAACGCGTCGGAGCCGATGGCGCCTGACGCAACCTGCCCGGTGATGGCGAGTACCGGAATGGAGTCCAGGTGAGCGTCCTGCAGGCCCGTCACGATGTTCGTCGCGGCTGGCCCCGAGGTCACGATGCAGACCCCGACCTTGCCGGTCGCCTGGGCGTACCCCTCCGCCATGTGGACCGCGCCCTGTTCGTGGCGGACCAGGACGTGGTTGAGCGGCGAGTCGACCAGCGGGTCGTAGGCGGGCAGGATCGCTCCGCCCGGGTAGCCGAAGACGTCCGTCACCCCGAGTTGCTCGAGGCTCTTCATCACGGCCTGTGCGCCGGTGACCTGCATACGTGCTCCTGCGTGAGGGCGCAGCGGACGCTACCGGCGGTCGCGCAGGCCGCCGGCCCCGTCGCGGACAGGGCGACGCTGTCAGCGCTCGTCGGCCAGGGCCTTGCCGGTCGCTGCGGCGATCCCAGGTCCGTCCAGGCCCAACTCGGCCAGGATCCGCTCGGCGTTGCCGTGGGCCAGGTACGCGTCGGGCACACCCAGCCGCAGGATCGGCGGAGCGTGACGCACACCGGTGCGCTCGGTCAGCCGGTCGGCAAGGTAGGAACCGGCACCACCGCTGACCAGGCCGTTCTCGACGGTGACCACCAGCGGCGCATCGGCCAGGGCAGTCAGGAGGTCGTTGTCCAACGGACGAACCGAGCGGACGTCGTGGACGGAGGCTTCGATCCCGTCAGCTGCCAGCAGGTCGGCCGCTTCCAGGCAGGCAGACAGTCGATCCCCGATGGATGCGATGGCGACGTCGGCCCCCTGGCGCAGGCGTCGCGACGCCAACGCCTCGCCAACCTTGCCATCGACGCTGACGGCGGCCCCCTTGGGGAACCGGATCGCGACGGGGCCGTCGAGGTCCACCGCCAGCCGCAGCATGTGCCGCAGCTCCTCCTGGCTGGATGGGGCCAGGACGGTCATCGCGGAGATGCGCAGGCACAGCACCAGGTCGAGGATCCCGTGGTGGCTGGCCCCGTCCTCGCCGGTGATGCCCGCGCGGTCGAACACGAACACCACGTGCTCGCCGTGCAGGCCCACGTCGAGGTTGGCCTGGTCGAACGCACGCGTGAAGAAGGTGGAGTAGACGGCAACCACCGGAATGAGGCCGGCGGCCGCCATGCCCGCCGCCGCCGTGACCGCGTGCTGTTCCGCGATGCCGACGTCGATGACGCGATCGGGATGGCGGGCCGCCAGCGCCAGCAGCCCCGTGGACCCCGGCATGGCGGCCGTCAGTGCGACGACGCGGTCATTGACCTCCGCCACCTCGACGATGGCTTCGCTGAACACCTGGGTCCACTGCCGCGGCTTGCCTCCGTTGGCGCGTCCGGTCGCGATGTCGAACGCTGACGTGTCGTGCAGCTTCTTCTCCGGATCGGTCTCCGCCGGTTCGTAGCCCTTGCCCTTCTCGGTCAGGACATGGACCAGCACCGGCCCGTCGACGTCCGCAGCCAGGGCAAACGCACGTTCCATGTGGGCGATGTCGTGGCCGTCGAAGGGACCGAGGTAGCGGATGCCGAGCGACTCGACGAAGCTCAGCAACGCCGGCGCGTCGGAGACCAACGCCTTGATGCCCTTCAGGCCCGCCCGCGCCAGCCGATCCGCCAATGGGACGGCCCCGACCATCGAGTCGAAGCGCTGGCGCCACTCGCGGTAGCGCGGGTCGAGCCGCAGGTCGCTGACGTGCTCCGACAACCGACCGATGGTCTCCGCGTAGGAGCGGCCGTTGTCGTTGAGGACGATCGTGACGGGCAGGCGCGCATGCCCGAGGTTGTTCAGCGCCTCGTAGGCCATGCCGCCGGTCAGGGCGCCGTCACCGACCACGGCGACGACGTGGCGGTCGCGATCGGCTTCGTTGGCCTGGAACCCGCGTGCCACGCCGTACGCCCAGGACAGGGCCGTGGACGCGTGCGAGTTCTCGATCCAGTCGTGCTCGGACTCCCTGCGTGACGGGTATCCCGAAAGACCGCCCGCCTGACGCAGTCGCGCAAACCCCTCGCGGCGGCCCGTAACCAGCTTGTGCACGTAGGCCTGATGGCCGGTGTCCCACAGCAGGCAGT
>Ga0326597_10000833_pt1 | contig 52341 bp, 43 predicted proteins | sample RVTome_12_FD_203789 | JGI IMG/M metagenome (GOLD analysis project Ga0326597, IMG submission 203789) | Soil microbial communities from uranium-contaminated site in the Upper Colorado River Basin, Wyoming, United States - RVT100D185 | ecosystem: Environmental > Terrestrial > Soil > Contaminated >... | reverse complement strand
AACTTGTAGACCTTGTGCGCGCCGTCATCCACGAGCCACACGTGGCGCTCCGGGTCGTACGGGCTGATCAGCACCTTGTGGGGCCGGACGAAGAGATGGTTGTGCTGCTCCCAGGAGTCGATCACCTTGCCGTCGCGGTTGACGATGTACAGGATGTGGTCCCAGCGGGGGTGCCGCGCCGGGTCCTTCGCGGAGAGGTCGAAGCTCGACGCGTTGCGGCTCGGCACCAGGCTCTGGGGCCGGCCGTAGGTGTTGTCGGTCAACGCGGGCAGGCACCCGCGCTGGAAGACGAGCACGCGGTCCGGGTTCTCGGCGAAGATGCCGGACGACGAGCCCATCTGATAGCCCTCGCCGCACGGGTTCTGCGGCCAGTCGGCCACGAGCTCGTACGGTCCGAATTCGTCCCCTCCGCCCTTTTCCTGCGTCATCTGCGGCGCGGCGCCGACGGCGGCGATGCACAACACGGCCACGACCAGGCCGCCCTTGCTCTTCGTCAGCATCGTTTCTCCTATGCGTGATGGCCGGCGACCCGGTCGGGCGGGGACTCCGGACGTTGCTTCTTTTCGATTTCCTTGATGAACGCGTCGGCCTCGGCGGCTTCCGGGGTTCCAGGCGCCGACGCCACGACCTGCTTGAAGTACCGGAGCGCCTGGTCGACCTCCCCCTTGCTGAACGCGCACTTGCCCAGGCCCAGCTTCGGCGCGGGCGCGTCGGGCCGTGCCGCAGTTGCCTGTTCGAACCGCGCGATCGCCCGCTCGATCTCGCCGGTGGCGAAGTAGACCGCGCCCAGCGTCACGGTGGCTTCGTAGACGAGCGGGTCAGTGAGATCCGGCTGCGCGGCCAGTCCCTTCTCGAGCGCGTCGATCGCCTTGTCGTTCTCCCTCGCCTCGACGTAGGCGCCCCCGAGCTGGAACAGCACCCGCGGCTCGTCGGGGATCAGGGCCGCCGCCTGCTCGAGCTGCGCGATCGCCTCGTCGTGGCGCGACAGCCGCATGTAGGCCAGCGCGAGGTTCACCCGCACCTCGGGCGCCTCGGGCGCCTTGAGGAGGGCCGCTTCGAAGGCCTGCACCGCCGCCGGCATGTCGCCGCGGTTGAACGCGTCGACGCCACTGACGAACTCCTCCGCACCCGCGGGAGAGGCCCTGGCGAGCTTGAAGTTGAAGCGCCGATCGACTCCGGCGCTCAGCTTCAGCCTGTCTTGGATGGGCTGGTATCCCTCCTTTTCGACCACGATCTCGTACTCGACGGCCTGCAGGCCCCGGCGGTAGAACCGGCCGTTCTTGTCGCTCGTGATGACGGTCTCGCGGCCCCGGTCGAGGTCGTGAAGCCGCAGCGTCACGCCCTCGAGCGGACGGCCCTCCTCGTCCACCACCGTTCCCTGGATGACCGCCAGCTCGAGCTGTCCGGATGCGACGGCGGCGCTCGTCACGAGCGCCGCCCCCATCATCAACACCACGACATCACGTTGACGCACCATCCTCTACGTCACTCCCGTTCTGAACATCAACCCTCAGAAACGAACCCGGACGCCGAACTGCATCTGACGCGGGAACTGCGCGCCCGTCGAGACCCCGAAGTTCGACGACCTCCGGTTGCCCGTCGGCGGCACCAGGTTGACCCTGTTGGTCAGGTTGAAGATGTCGTAGAACAGGTCGAGGCTGTCGAGGCCGCGCGCGATCGGAATCGAGTACCGGAACGACACGTCGAGCAGGAACGAACCCGGGCCGTCGAGCCCGTTGATCACGGCGCGTCCCTGCGAGTCGACCTTGGACCGGATCGGCATGACCAGGTCGTCGATGCCCTGGATCGGCCTGTCGTTGTTGGATTCATTGTCACCGTTGGCGTCCCGTCCGATCGTCTCGTTGTACGGGCTGCCGGAAATCGTGCTGAGCAACGTGGCGATGGTCAGGTTCTGCCACACGTTGAAGATCCCGCTCATCGCGAGGACGTGGCGCCGGTCGGACGCGAAGCGCCCGTAGTCGGCCCGGAGGTCGTTGTCCAGCCAGACCCGGCGGCTGTCCGGGTTGCCGAGGCCCACGTAGTTGCTCTTCTGCAGCGTGTAGGCCATGCGGCCGCTCCAGCGGTTCGACATCCGCTTCACCACCGAGACCTGGAGCGACTTGTAGTCGCTGTTCCAGCCCGAGCCCGTCTCCGTCACCCAGACGCGCCGGAGATTCGCGCCGCGCGCCGACGCGGGGATGAGGATGCCGTTCGGATCGAACGCGTCGATGCCTGGCCGCACGCCGTTGACCGGCTCGTTGTAGTCGCGGTAGCCCATCTGGTCGCGCGCCGCGTTGCCGACGTAGTCGATCGTAAAGGCGGCGTTCTGGAAGAGCTGCTGGCTCACGCCCACGCTCCAGGCCCACTGGTAGGGCAGCTGGCGGAGCGGGCTGTCCAACCTGGGATCGCGGTTGAACGACGTGCCGGCGAGGATCGCGTCGCGCCGCCGCCTGATGTCGGCGATGCCGGCCGCGCTCAGGGTCGCCACGCCGAGATTACCCTGGGAGTCCGCGATCACGTCCGGTCTGAGCACGCAGTTGCACGTGTCGGTGCCCGGAAAAATGGAGATCTCCGGGGACAGCGTGAAGAGGCCCCTCTGCTGAGCGTTGAGGTCCACCGACACGGGGGCGTAGGCATAGAAGCGGCCGAACCCGCCGCGCACGACGGTCGTGCCCGCGCCGGTAATATCCCACGCGAAGCCCACCCGCGGCGCGACGTCGTCCTTGCTGGCCGGGGTGATCTTCTGGTGGTCGTACCGGAGCCCCAGGTTGAGGGTCAGGTTATCGCTGACGCGCACCCGGTCCTCGAGGAAGAAATAGTAGCGGCGATCCTTGGTGCGGATCGGGGCTCCGTCCTGGCCGTCCGGCACGACGCTGACCACGAACTCGCGCGGGTAGGTCGCCGGGTTGGCTGGGTCGTACGGCAGATTGGTCCCGAAATCGAAGGTCCCCGTGTCGTAGAACTTCCGTGGCACCGCCTGGTTGAAGCTGAGGCCGCCGCCGGCCTTGATCGTGTGCTCGCGGCCCCACAGGCTCGGCACGAAGTAGCTGAACGACTCGTCGAAGGTGTAGGTGCGGATCGTCGTGAAGGTGCCGCTCCCGCCCTTTCCGGTGGTGTAGTCGGGGTGCGTGTTCGACTGCCCGATCGAGAAGGGATCGCGGCCATCGAAGCCGATCCCGTTCACGTTGTCGTCGAAGTACGTCTGGGCCCCGCTGTTGAGCTGCTCGCCGATCCGCCCGACGCGAATGACGTTCGTGGCGCGGTCGCTCAAGACGGAGGTGAAGGCGACGCTGAAGAGGTGATCCCAGTCATCTTCCCACCCCTGGGCGTCGATGGTCTCGGTGCTGGTATTGAAGTCTTCGCCCTTGGTCGGGGCCGTCTCGAGGATCCACCGGGCGTTGACGAAGTTGTTGTCGTTGATCTGCACGTCGCCGCGGCCGAAGTAGTTCATCGCCCTGACCTCGAACGCGCCCACGAAGTCCACGGCCAGGGGTGCCGCCTCCGCCGGGAACGGCTTGAATCCAGCGATGTCCTCGTTGTCCTTTTCGATCGTGAAGTAGAAATGGGCGCGGTCCCTGACGATGGGGCCGCCAAGCGCGAAGCCGGCCTGCAACGTCCGCTCATCCGGCTTCGGGCTGTCCGTGGGCACGAGACCCCTGCGGGCGTAGAACTTGTCGTCGCGGAAGTAGGTGTAGGCGCGCCCCGAGAAGCTGTTGGTGCCGCCGCGCGTCACCATGTTGATGATGGCGCCCGCGCCGCCGCCATACTCGGTGCTGTACTGGTTCGACAGCACCTGGTATTCCGCGATGTTGTCCAGCACGACACGAACCTGCGTGCCCTGGCTGCCGCCGAGGCGGTCGTCGTTGTTGTACATGCCGTCGAGCAGATACACGTTGGACTGGGCCGGCACGCCGTTGGCCACCACCTGCCCGCCTTCGAAGGTCGACGCCGCCGGATTTGGCGTCATGCCCGGGACGAGCTGGGTGAGCGCCCCGATGTGCCGGAAGTTCGCCGGCACGTCGTCGATCTCCTGACTCGACAGCGTGCCGCCGATCTTGTTGCTCGTCCGATCGACGAGCGGCGCCTCCGCCGTGACGACGACCTCCTCCTGGACGCCGGCGAGCTGGAGCCGCGCGTCGATGACGAGCTCGGCCCCGGCCGCCAGCGTGAGGCTGGGCCGCTTCAGCGGCGCGAACCCGGCGATCTCGACCGTCAGCGTGTAGACGCCCGGATCGAGGTTCGTCACGGTGTAGGCCCCGTTCGCGGCGGTGACCACCGTGCGTATGAAGCCGGTGTTATCGTCATGCACCGTGACGGTGGCGCCGGGCAACGCCAGCCCGGACGTGTCGAGCACCTTGCCGCTGATCGATCCCCGCTGTTGCGCGAAGACCGACGCGGCGGACGTCAAACAGAGTGCGGCGAGAACTATCAGCCGCGAACAAGCGAACATCGCATGCCTCCTCGGGAATGGTCTGCCAGCAGGGTACCCTGCGCAGGCGACTCGCCGCGGCGGGAAACGCTCACCCCACCGCTTTGGCGCGCAGCCAGCAGGCGCCCGGCAGACACCACCGGCCGGACGCTGTTGTCTTGAGATTCCGTGACGAAGATAAGGGAAAAGGGGCCGGCCGTGGTGTGAAAAGATGTCTCCGGATTATCTCCGAGACGTCTCCGGCCGGAACGGGCCTGATTCTTCGGGAATACCCCGGAATCGCCGGTCAGGCGACGAGCTGGTACCCGCTGCCGTGGACGGTGATCAGATAGCGGGGCTCGTGCGGCCGTGGCTCGATGTGCCCGCGGAGCTTGGCGACGAAATTGTCCACCGTGCGGGTGACCACCACCTGGTCGTAGCCCCACACATCGCGCAGGAGCTGCTCCCGGCTGACGACCTCGCCCCGGTGCGCGAGGAAGTAGCGCAAGAGCTCGAACTCGCGCGTGGAGAGCGGCAGGCGGCGCCCTCGACTGGTCACCAGGTGATGCCGGACGTCGACCCGCACGTCGCCGAACACGAACTCGTCGCCGTCGTCGGAGCGGGCGGCGTCGCGCCGCAGCTGTGCCCGCACCCGCGCGAGCAGCTCCCGCACGCCGAACGGTTTGGTGACGTAGTCATCCGCGCCGATGTCCAGCCCGGTGACGCGGTCGAACTCCAACGATCGGGCGGTGAGCATGATCATGGGGGTCCGCAGACCCCGGGCACGCGCCTCGCGGCACACTTCGAACCCGCTCATGCCGGGCAGCATGAGGTCCAGAATCATCAGCGCGAACGGCCGCTTCGACAGCTCGGCCAGCGCGGCCTCGCCCGTGTCGGCGGTCGTCACCTGATAGCCCTCGAACTCGAGGTTCTCGCGCAACACGAACTGCATCTGCGGCTCGTCTTCGACGACGAGGATGTCCGGCGACTGGTGGCCCGACTCGCCGTTCCTGGTCATCGTGCTTCCTCCCCCCGCCACCGGGCGGCCGGCTCGGCCCCCGCCGCCTCGCGGTGCAGCAACGGCAGCCGGATCCGGAACACGCTCCCCTGCCCCGGGACGCTCTCGACGTCGATCGAGCCACGATGTGCCGCCACGATCTCGCCGGCGATCGGCAGCCCGAGTCCGAAGCCGTGTCGATGCAGCGCGCCCGACCGGCCCCGGTAGAAGCGTTCGAAGATCCGCGCGCGCTCGGCCGGATCGATGCCGACCCCCTGGTCCGCGACCTCGACTGTCGCGTCGGAGCCGGACACGCCCACGCGCACGGTCACCGTGCGGGAGTCGCCCGAGTACTTGATCGCGTTGTCGAGCAGATTCACCAGGGCCTGCTCGAGCGCGGCGGGATCGACGGACACCACCGGCGTGGGATTGCTCTCCACCACCGAGATCCGGTAACCGTCCGTCTCCAGGGCGCGGGCGAACGCCTCGACGGTTTCGCGGACCAGCGTCCCGAGCGCGACCGCCTCGAGCTCGTAGCCGCGGTGTCCGTCGACCCGCGAGAACTCCAGGATGCGCTCCACGAGCGCGGAGAGACGCGATGTCTGGCTGCGCACGATCTCGACGTACTGCGCGAGCGTCTCGGGCGTCCTGACCCGGTCGAGCGCGACCGATTCGGCGACGGCGCTGAGCAGCGACACCGGTGTCTTGAGCTGGTGTGACACGTGCGCCACGAAATCGGCCTGCTTGCGCGCGACCTGGGCGGCCCGCCGGCGGCTCTGGATCGCGACGGCCAGGGCGACGAGCATGAACAGGACCGAGAGCCCGGACAGCCAGTACCCCTGCGTGCGGGTCGCGGCCACGATCATCGGGCTCTTCTGCACCCGCGGACTGATCACGAGCGCCCACTCCCGCGACGGGGTGAGCGCCGCCATGCGGGACCCGATGTCGTCGACCGGATAGAACTGGAGGGCGAACGTCGCGCGAGCGGACACGGGCGGGATCGTCGTTCGCGGCCCGAACACGGTCTCTCCCGTTTCGTCGAACACCCACATGTCGAACGAGGGGCTGCCGTCGGCCGGCTCGAGGAGGTCGGCCAGGTGCTGCCGGTGCATGGCGCCGAACAGGTCACGGCGCACGTGCTCCAGGTTCACGGCGAAACCCAGCACCGCGAAGAACTCGTTCCGCCCCGCGTCGGTGTAGAAGAGGCGGATGAAGATGTCGTACGGCACGCCGTTCAGGCGCTCCGAGACGGCGAGGTAGATGCGCTGCGAGCCGACGTGTTCGCGCGCCCGCCGCAGGATCAACCGCCCCATCTGCATGTCGCGACGAAACACGTCGAGCGCCGGCCTCGGCCCGGCCGTAAGGGACGTGCCTGAGTCGCGCGAGGCGTCGTAGAAGAGCACCTCGCCGGGCGCGACCGCCTCGGTCTCGGCGGTCCAGACGAAGAAGCGCTCGACCTGCGGGTAGATGTCGAGGCCGCGGCGGTACTCGGCGGCGACGAGGTCGAGCCGGCCGGCCGCGAGATGCGGATGGTTGACCGCGGCGAGCGTGTCGAAGACGGGTCCGTCGAACGTGCGCCGGATCTCGAGCGCGGCGGACATCACCGTCTGCTCGGCGACCTTCTGGAGAATCACCGCCGTCTGGCGATCGAGGTCACTCAGGGCGCGGTGCTGCAGGTAGACCACCAGGACGGCCGCGCACAACAGCGCCCCGATCACGAAGATCAGCGGATCGGGACGCCGGACCCGGTCCAGTCCTCTGGGCATGTGTGACGTCACGGCCACCGTAGCCCGGCGGCTCGGCGCGTGTCAAGACTGGCAGCAACGCACGGGATCGGGGCCGGGCGCAGAGACACGAGTCGCTCCAGCCGCTGGCAGGCCGTGGTGAAAGACGACACGGCCTGCGAGGTCACGGAGGACGTGGCCACCGCGTCAGAGATCACGGAGGAATCCGGCGCATCTCCGTGCCCTCGGGCTCTCGGTGTTCGCGCTCCGCGTCCTCGCAGCCCGTGGAGTGACTTCTGCCACGGGCTGCCAGTGTCCCGGCCGATCTCTACCGGCCGATCGCGTCGGTGATCTCCCGCTCCAGCACCGCCAGCCGGAACTGAATCCGCAGGTCGCCCAGCGTGAAGTTGGTCGGCGCGTAGTCCTTGCCGCGCATGTCCACGAGCGCGGCCTTCAATTGAGCCTTGTACTCGTCAATCTTCTGACCTGGCGCGCGCATGCCGGCGGCGCGGGCGAAGTCGTCGATCTTCTTGAGGTGCGCCGCCTGGAACGCCGAGACCAGATCGTCGAACGTCTTCCCCTCCGAGACGCTCTGCGAGCCGCGCGCGCTCGTGAACTTCTGGTTCTGGGCGAAGATCGCCTCGAGGTCCTTCGTGATCGCCGCCGTGATGGCTGACCAGTCGCTCGCGAGGCCGCGCGCCGGCGCGCCGGCCGCCGGCGCCGACGGCGCGTCGCCGCCGCCCACGTAGAGCGCATTGAAGAGCAGCTTGAAGGTGTTGTGCGGCTGGCCGCGCCACTGTGGCCGGAACCCGGTGATGACGATGCGCCCCTGGCCCTGTCGCACCTCGAGCGACGCGGCCTTCCCCTGGATCTTCTCGGGATGGAGGATGTAGCCGGACAGGAGGGGATTCTCCGCCTTCGGGTACTCGAGCAGCACCGATCCCTCGAACTCGCGCTCGGTCTCGAACGCGCCGTTGCGCGCGAAGAATGCCACCGGCTCATCCGCCAGGCCGAACATCAGTGGATGCTCGGCGGACTTCACGCGGGTCCGGAGGAGCGATCCCCCGCAGAAGAACTCCTCGTTCTTCAGCCCCTCCAGCACGTTCTTGACGGGCAGCTTGAACTGCTCGATCGCGAACGCCGACGCGTTGCCGAGCACGATCAGGGTGCCGCCCGCCTGCACGAACTCCTTCAGGTTGGCCAGACCGTCGTCTCCGATGCCGCCCACGAACTCGCCGGGCAGCGTGCCGACGCCGTAGCCGCGCATGATCGTCTGGGTGCTCATCTCCGCGATGACGATGACGTCGAAGCGATCCTTGAGCTTCCCGGCGCGGATGGCGTCGTTGCGGAGGTTCGTGAACGGGAAGTCGTACTGGGTCAGCAGCCACTCGGTCCAGCCGGCGTCCATGCTGGCCTGCCAGGGCTGGTACAGCCCGACCCGCGCCGCCCTGAGCGCCGCCGTCGCCTCCGCGACGCGCGAGGTCGCGCGCACGGGCAGCGCCAGATCGGCGGCGATCGCCTGCACCCGGTCGCGCGAGATGTCGCTCGCCACGAACGCGCCCGGCGGGAAGGCCTGGCCGTCGATCGTGACCGCGCGGCCCGCGACGCTCACCGCGCCACCCGCCTCGAGGATGCGGTTGACGGCCTGGAACGCGGCGTTCGACCGGCGGTCGATCACGAAGCTCGACCCGCTGCCGCTGACGCCGCCGGCGGGAGCCACGACCTCGTCGAGCCGCGCCATCTTGCCGCGGAAGTCGGCGGCGGGCGGCTCGGTGATCGGCACGACCTCGACGCCCATCTGGAGCGGCAGCGTCCAGCCGGCGACGTCGTACGGCAAATCCGGCGCGCCACCCGGCGTCTCGCGCAGGTCGGGATACGCCTGCACGTCGAACAACTCCTTGGCGAGGAGCGCGAACGGCTGATCCATCAGGATCACCCAGGTGCCGGCCGGGTAGTCACGACCGCCCGCGGTGAACCGCTCGGTCGCCTGGCTGATCTCGAGCCCGTCGAGGTCGAGCTTCTGCAGCATCAGGACCGCGGTCTGCAGGTCGCGCTGGTCCTGCGGGACGATGTAGGCGAACGGCGGCGAGGCGGTGAACCTCGCGATCACGTCGCGGCCGGCCTGGTAGCGATTGAAGATGATGTCTTCCTTGTATTTCGCCGCGGTGTCGAGCACCGACATCGACGCGCCGATCATGTAGCGCACCGCGTCGCCGAGCCGCCACCAGCCGCCCTCCCACGGACTCGAGTAGAAGACCTCCTTGCGCAGATCCCGGTAGTCCTGCGGGAAGTCCTGCACGGTGTAGAAATGCGGCGTGGCGTAGCGGTAGAGCGCGGTCTCGGTGAGGAACGCGATCGTGTTCCGGTAGTTGTTCACGTTGTCGACGAAGCCAGGGTACCAGTTGTCGAAGCCGGATCCGCGGTGAATCGACCCGGGCATGCCGTGCTCGTCCAGGTACGCCGCCATCGCGGTCCCGAACACCGTCGTCCAGCGCCACATGAGCGGGTGCATGTTGGTCGAGACCGGCTCGGCGAACGGGGGAATCCAGATGCGGGCGGGGAACGGCGCCGTCTGGTGATGGTTGTAGAACACCATCGGGAACCACTCGGTGACCACCTGGCGGGTGATCACCTGCGATTCCCGCATGTTGTTCATGTAGCCGTCGCGGTTGTTGTCGTGGCCGACGTACTTCTGGTAGAGCCACGGCATCGGGCTGACCTCGAACGGCGTGCCGAGGTTGCGGCGGTACCAGTTCGCCACCATGTTCTGGCCGTCGGGGTTGATCGAGAACCAGAGCACGAGAATCACGTTGTCGAGGATGGCCTTCGTGCGGGGGTCGCGATCGTAGCCCGCCACCAGGTCGTAGGCGAGCTGGATCGTGTGCTGGGCGTGCGCGACCTCGGTCGCGTGCAGACCGCCGTCGATGTGGACGATGGCCCTGCCTTCGCGGGCGAGCGCGCGGGCCTGCCGGTCGTCGAGGCCGCGGGCGAGCGCGATGCGCTTCGCGATGTCCTTGTACCGGTCCAGGCCGGCCAGGTTCTCGGCCGAGGAAATGACGGCGATGTACCAGTCGAGGCCCTCGGAGGTCTGGCCGACCTGAGCGAGCTGGAGGCGGTCGGTGGCCGCGTCGAGCGCGCGGACGTAGGCGAGCGCCTCGTCGTAGGTCGCGAGGAAGAAGTCCGCGCCGGGCTTCTGGCCGAGCACGGACTCGGGCGCGGGAATCGCCTGCGCCTCGAGCCGGGCGGCCGGTGCGAGCAGCGCCAGCGCCACGCCGAGGGTGGAGAGCCGTCGGGACAGTCGCCGTGTCATGAAACCGTTCCTCTCTGGATTCACGCGTGGGGATTCGCCACGGACCTCCAGCCACCGCTTCACTCCACCTGCGTCACGCTGCGCCGGCTGCGGTGTGCGTCGACCACGTCGCGGTGGAGGGTCTTGCTGAGGTACACCTTCGACTCGCGGTTGTCCGGGTGGCGCTCGAACTTCACCACCTCGAAGCGCAGGCCGTCGAGCGTGCTCCGCATGTCGTAGAAGCGGTTCTTCGTCTTGACGATGATCTCGTCGAAGCCGGCGGCGAGCGCCCAGGTCTCCTGCTCCTCGGTCAGCGCGCGGAAATGCCCCTGGCCGCGCCAGTCGCTGCGGGTGCCGCCGATCCACTGATAGAGCACCCGGCGCCCGTCGAACTTGACGTACCCGTCGAGCCGCGCGATGAGATCCGCCAGCTTTGGATCGGTCTCCCTGGCGCGCAGCTCGTGCGCCACCTTGAAGGACACGGGGACCGGCGCCGCGGACGGGTCGTCGGGGAGCGGCGCCTCGGCCATGAGGATCTGGTGAACCCGGCCGTCGAGGCGCTCCATCACCTCGGCGGCGGTCTTGCGCCGCGGGAACTCGTTGAAGAACTCCTCGATGTACTGGATCTCCAGCGCGCCCTGCTGGAGCGAGTACTGCTTGATCAGGTAGTCCACGCGCGCCTCCCCGGGGAGCGACCGGCCGACCTGGGCGTCGAGAGCCTCTCATCATAGCGCGGGGCCGGGACGCGCCGCGTGTCCGTCCGCCATCGTGGCCGGCGGGCGCGCCGGAACCGCCGCCGCCGGCGGGCCGTAGTTCCCGACGTCCGGTCCACGGCGTGTCCCGGTCGGCCTTCCAGGGAGGCGGGCCCCATGCAGGCGCTGCTCCGCGATCTCCGTCACGGCCTTCGCGTGCTCCTCGCGCATCCCGGCTTCACCAGCCGTTCTCCTATCCGGAATACCGGGACTACCGCGCCGAACCCGGCGTCTTCGCGGGCGTGGTCGGCTACACGCCGGCGGAGTTGAGCCTGCGGACCGAGGGGCGCGACGATGCGCGGGCGTTCGGCGAGCTGGTGACGGGCAACTACTTCGACGTGCTGGGCGTCGACATGGCGCTCGGCCGGGGCTTCCTGCCCGAGGAGGACGCCGCGCCGGGCACGCACCCGGTCGTCGTGCTGAGCCATCGCCTCTGGGCGCGCCGGTTCGATCGCGACCCGTCCGTGGTCGGCCGGACCGTGACGCTCAACGGCCACGCGTTCGCGGTGGTCGGCGTCGCGCCGGACGGGTTCAAGGGCGCGTACGCGCCCTACTTCGCCCCGGACCTGTGGATACCGATGATGATGATCGTCGAGGCGGTACCCGGCAGCGCCGGCGACCTCGAAGATCGTGCCCGGCGGTTCATGCGGATCATGGCGCGGCTCGCGCCGGGGGTTTCCGTCGACGCGGCGCGGGCGGCGGCCGCCAATGCCATCGCGGTCGTCTTCCTGGCCATCACGGCGCTCGTGCTGCTCGTCGCGTGCGCGAACGTGGCGAACCTGCTCCTCGCCAGGGCCGCGGCGGGGCGCCGCGAGATCGCGGTGCGCGTCGCGCTTGGCGCCGGGCGCGGCCAGCTCCTGCGCCAGCTGCTGACCGAGCCGCTCCTGCTGTCGGCCGGGGCGGGCGTCCTGGGACTGGGCCTGGGCGCGCTGGCCATACGCCTGATGTCGTCGTACCGCGTCCCGACCGACCTGCCGCTCGTGATGACGTTCTCGACCGACGCCCGGGTCGTCTGGTTCACGCTCGGCCTGGCGGTGCTGGCGGCCGTCGCGTTCGGCACGGTGCCCGCGCTGCGCGCCTCGCGCCCGGACCTGGTGTCGGCGCTCAAAGAGGGCGCGCCGTCGGCCGCGCGCGGCGGGCGCCGCGTCACGCTCACCAACGCGCTGGTGGTCGCGCAGGTGGCCACGTCGCTCGTCCTGCTCGTCGCCGCCGGCCTGTTCATCAAGAGCGTCCAGGGCGCGCGCACGATCGACCCGGGCTTCCGCATCGAGCGCCGGATCGTGCTGTCGTTGAACCCGCGGCTGCAGAACTACGAGACCGAGCGCTCGGTCACCTTCTATCGCCGCCTGCTCGAGCGCGTACGGGCGCTGCCGACGGTCGAGGAGGCCACGCTGGCGCACTACGTCCCGCTCGACTTCGGCGTCGAGGCGGACGACCTGATCGTGGAAGGACGCGCGGCCCAGCCCGGCCACGAGACCGTGCAGGCGATGTCCTCGCTCGTCGACGAGCACTACTTCGCGACGCTCGGCACGCCCCTGCTCCGCGGCCGCGCGGTCACGGCGCAGGACACCGACGCCTCCCCGCGTGTCGCGGTCGTGAACGAGACGATGGCGAGGCAGCTCTGGCCCGACCACGATCCGCTGGGCCGTCGGTTCCGGTTCGCGGGCGCGGACCAGCCGTGGATCGAGGTGGTGGGACTGGCCGCCGACGGCAAGTACCGGCAGCTCACCGAGTCGCCGCGGCCGTACGCGTTCCTCCCGGTCGAACAGGTCTTCCGCTCGAGCCGGACGCTGGTTGTCGCCATGCATCGCGCAACCGACGTGGCCGCGACGGTCGCCGCCGTGCGGCGCGAGGTGCAGGCCATCGATCCGGCGATGCCGGTCTTCGACGTGAAGACGATGGACCAGTTCATGGAGCGGGCGTATCTCGGGCCGAAGCTGGCCGCGTACGCGATCGGACCAGCGGGCCTGCTCGCGCTCGTCATCGCGGCGGTGGGCCTCTACGGCGTGATGGCCTACTGGGTCGGGCAGCGGACGCGCGAGCTGGGCGTGCGCGTGGCGGTCGGCGCGCGTCCGGCCGACGTGTTCCGGCTGGTCATGGGGCAGGGGCTCGCACTCGCCGGCATCGGCCTGGCGCTCGGCCTGGCGGGGGCGTTCGCCGCCTCGCGCGTGGTGGCCAACCTGCTGTTCGGCGTGAGCGCGACCGATCCGTTCGTGTTCGCGGGCGTCCCGCTGCTGCTCCTTGCCGTCGCGGCGCTGGCCACGTTCGTCCCCGCACGCCGCGCGCTGACGATCGACCCGCTCGTCGCGCTGCGGTCCGAGTGAGCAGGTCGGCGCGGCTACGGTGACACGGGACTCGGCTCGCCCGGATCATTTCATGAAGCAGGGTGTCGGCGCGGACCATTCGCTTCGAGGACCCGCTTCCGCAGGCCGGAAAAACGCCGCTCCGGCTCAGCGTCCCCAGAACGGGGCATGGGGACCCCCAACCCCACGCCCAGTCGTTGGCCTACGCGGCGTTTTTCACACTGACGCCGACGGCCTGCTCCAAGGGTCTTCTCCGCGAACGGTCCACGCCGACCAGGCAGTCCGTGAATAATCCAGGCTAGAATCACCCGTGGAGCGTGGCGTCATGGAAATCTCGCTCGAGAGGGACCCTGCACACCGACTGATCTGCGAGCTCACCGAGGGCACGAGCACCGCCACCGTGACCGCCTCCGACGTGCCCGAGGCCGGCGAGGCGCTGATGGCGGCGCTCGAGGACGCCCGCGACGCGGGCTACGGCGAATGCCTGTGGCGCGAGCAAGGGGGCGACTACCGCTGGATGTTCCGACTCGGCAACGGCCGCCTCACGGTCGTAGTCCTGTGGAGCTCCGGCGTCATCACGGGCTGGCAGCACGTCTTCCGGAGCGAGTGCGAGCTCGACTGGCTCGTCGATCGGGTCCGCGCCGACCTGGCCTGGCACCAGGTGTCGCCGCGTCCCGGATCCTGAGCGCGCCGGGCGCGGGGCGGGATGCATCACCGGTCGAATGCCGCCGTGATTATGCCCGTGACCACTAAGATAGGCGCGATGGCGGCTGCCGGCCTGCGCGTCTTCCTGTCGTCCTTCCTCGTCCTGTTCCTCGAAGTGGCCCTGATCCGGTGGCTGCCGGCGCACATCCGGCTGCTCGCCTACTTCTCCAACTTCATCCTGCTCGCGGCGTTTCTCGGCATCGGTATAGGCTGTCTGCTCGCCCGGGCCCGCACGAACCTCTTCGCCTGGTTCCCCGCGCTCCAGCTCGCCGTGATCGCCGTCACGTCCTTCTTCCGGTTCGAGGTCGCCGTGCCGGCCACCGGCAGCCTCTACTTCGCCAGCGGGACGACCGAGCCGGTGCTGCCGGTCGAAAGCACGGTGCTGCTGCCGATCGTCTTCGTCGGCGTCGCGGCGCTCTTCGTCGCGTTGGCGCAGCGGATGGCGCGCGAGATGGCGGCCCTGCCGCCGCTCGCTGCGTATTCGATCAACCTCGCCGGGAGTCTGGCTGGCGTCGGCGCCTTCGCGCTCGTCTCGTGGCTCGAGCAGCTGCCGACCGTGTGGTTCGCGCTGGCGTTCGTCTCGGCCGTTCCGCTGCTCTACCGCGCCCGCCGGCTGGTCCTGGTCTCGTCGGCGCTGCTGCTGGTCACCGCGCTCGGCCTCGTCCAGCAGCTCTCCCGCGGAGCGATCTGGTCCCCCTACTACAAGATCACGGTGAGATCGGAGGGGGCCGAGACCGTGCTCGAAGTGAACAACATCTTCCACCAGTCGATGGCGCCGCTGGCGCGCAAGGAGTACTTCTACGAGTGGCCGTACACGGTGTTCGGGCGGACGTTCGACGACGTGCTGATCCTGGGCGCCGGGTCGGGCACCGACGTCGCGGCCGCGCTGGCCAACGGCGCCCGGCGCGTCGACGCCGTCGAGATCGACCCGGCCATCCTGCGGCTCGGCCTCGAAGGGCACCCCGATCGGCCCTACGCGGACGCGCGCGTCCACCGCGTCGCCGACGATGCCCGGCACTTCCTGCGAACGGCGACGCGCCGGTACGACCTGGTGGTCTTCGCGCTGATCGACTCGCTCACGCTCCAGTCGGCGTTCTCCGGCGTCCGGCTCGAGAGCTACATGTTCACCGAGGAGTCGTTCCGGGCGGTGCGCGACCGCTTGAAGCCGGACGGCCTGCTCGTCGTCTACAACTACTTCCGCGAGCCGTGGCTGGTGGACCGGCTGGCGAACACGATGGCGTCGGCGTTCGGCGAGGAGCCGGTGGTGCACGTTCACGCCGCGAAGGCCTACCTCGGCGTGCTGATGACCGGACCGCGTCTCCGAACGCTCGCCCGCTACCCCGATCCGCCGGACGAGGTGGCCGCCTACGGGCAGGCTGCCACGCCGGCGCCGGCCGAGCCGCACCGGCGCGATCCAGCCGTCGTGCCCGCCACCGACGACTGGCCGTTCCTCTACCTGCGCGGTCCGCACCTGCCGGCCCACTACCTGATCGCCCTCGGGATCGTGCTCGCCCTGTCGGCCGGGGCGGTGTTCGGGGTGGTGCGCGGCGCCGCCCGCGCCTGGTCGTGGGAGTTCTTCTTCCTCGGCGCCGGGTTCATGCTGCTCGAGACGAAGTCGATGACCGAGTTCGCGCTCCTCTGGGGCTCGACGTGGGCCGTGGCCTCGCTGACGATCGCCTCGGTCCTGGTGATGGCGCTCGTCGCCAATGCCGTCGTGGCGCGGGTGGAGATCCGTCGTCCGTGGCTGGTGGGCGGTGCGCTGCTCGGTCTGCTCGCGGCGCACTATCTCGTTCCGGTGGGGCGCGTCGCCTTCGACAGCCGCCTGATCGAGTCGGCGTTCTACGGCCTGCTCGTGTTCAGCCCGATCTTCTGCGCCGGTCTGCTGTTCGGATCGAGCATCAAGCGGTCGCCCGACGTCACGGTGGACTACGGGGCCAACCTGCTCGGCGCGATGGTCGGCGGCGTGCTGGAATACCTGTCGCTCGTCACCGGGTTCCGCTTCCTGCTCCTGCTGATTGCCCTCGCCTACGTGGCATCCCTGCTCACGCGCCGGTCGTCTTGACAGTCGCCGGACAAAGCCGGTAGGGTGCGCGCCGTGCGTGAGATCAACGTGGCGCTCGTCGGGTTCGAGGACGGCGTCCGCAACCAGCGGGGGCTCGAAGCCATCGAGCGATCCGCACGGACGCGGCGCCGGGCGCGCGTGAAGGGGGTCGTATGAAGATCGGGGTCTTCTCGGTGCTCTTCGGCGACAAGCCGTTCGAAGAGACGCTCGACTTCCTGGTCGACCTGGGGCTCGAGGCGATTGAAATCGGCACGGGCGCCTATCCGGGCAACGCGCACGGCGACCCGGCGTCGCTGCTCGCGAGCCGGACGCGGCTGAAGGCGTTCCGGCGCGCCATCGAGCGGCGGGGCCTCGTGATCAGCGCCTTGAGCTGCCACGGCAACCCGCTCCACCCGAAGAGGTCGATCGCCGACGCGCACCACCAGGTGTTCGTGCAGACGGTCGAGCTGGCCAGCCGTCTCGACGTCCGGACGGTCATCACGTTCAGTGGCTGCCCGGGCGGCGATCCGAGGGCGACGCAGCCGAACTGGATCGTCGCGCCCTGGCCCCCGGAGTTCGCCAGGGCGCTCGACTGGCAATGGCGCGAGCGCGTGAAGCCCTACTGGATGGAGGCCGCGAAGATCTGCCGCCGGTCCGGTGTCCGCGTCGCCATCGAGATGCACCCCAACTTCGTCGTCTACAACCCCGAGACGATGGCGCGGCTGCGCGCGGTCGCGCCGGCGGTGATCGGCTGCAACGTCGACCCGAGCCACCTGTTCTGGCAGGGCGCCGACCCGGTGGCGGCGATCCGCGCGATCGGCGACGGCGTCTTCCACGTGCACGCGAAGGACTGCAAGCTGGATCGGGCGAACATCGCCGTCAACGGCGTGCTCGACGCGAAGAAATACACGCGCGAGCTGGAGCGCTCGTGGATCTTCCGAACCGTTGGCTACGGGAACGACGCGGCCGTGTGGAAGGCGATCGTGAGCGCGCTCAGGATGGTCGGATACGACCACGTGCTGAGCATCGAGCACGAGGACAGCCTCATGTCCGGCGCCGAAGGCCTGCGAAAGGCCGTGGCGTTCCTGAAGGACGTCGTGATCCAGGAGCCGGCCGGCCAGGCCTACTGGGCCTAGCAGGCCGTGGTGAAAGTCGACACGGCCTGCGAGGTCACGGAGGGCGTGGCCACCGCGTCAGAGATCACGGAGGAATCCGGAGCATCTCCGCGCTCTCGATCTATCGGTGTTCGCGCTCCGCGTCCTCGCAGCCCGTGGCAGAAGTCACTCCACGGGCGGCTAGACCTCCTGATACTCTTCGATCGGCGGGCAGCTGCAGACCAGGTGCCGGTCGCCGTAGGGGTTGTCGATGCGGCCCACGGCCGGCCAGAACTTGTTCGCGCGCACGAACGGCAGCGGGTACGCGGCCTGCTCGCGCGTGTAGGGGTGGGTCCACGTCTCCGCCGTCACGGCCTCGACGGTGTGCGGCGCGTTCTTGAGGACGTTGTCCTTCGGGTCGGCCTGGCCGTCGATGACCGCCTGGATCTCGGTGCGGATCGCGATGAGCGCGTCGCAGAAGCGGTCCAGCTCCTCCTTCGGCTCGCTCTCGGTCGGTTCGACCATGAGCGTGCCGGGCACCGGGAACGACACGGTCGGCGCGTGGAACCCGTAGTCCATCAGCCGCTTCGCCACGTCCTGCTCGTCGATTCCGGCCCGCGCCTTGAACGGCCGCAGGTCGAAGATCAGTTCGTGCGCGACGCGTCCGTTCGGCCCGGTGTAGAGCACCGGGTAGTGCGGCTCGAGCCTGGCCCTGACGTAGTTCGCGTTCAGAATCGCGTACTTCGTCGCCTCGGTCAGCCCGTCGGCGCCGAGCATCGCGATGTAGGCGTAGGAGATGAGGAGGATGCTCGGGCTCCCCCACGGCGCCGCCGACACGGCCGTGATCGCCTTCTCGCCGCCGGTCTTGACCACGGCGTGCCCCGGCAGGAACGGCGCCAGGTGCTTCGCCACGCCGATCGGCCCCATGCCGGGGCCGCCGCCGCCGTGCGGGATCGCGAACGTCTTGTGCAGGTTCAGGTGGCACACGTCGGCGCCGATCAGCGCCGGGCTCGTCAGTCCGACCTGCGCGTTCATGTTCGCACCGTCCATGTAGACCTGCCCGCCGTGCTCGTGGACGATCGCGCACACCTCGCGGATCGACTCCTCGAACACGCCGTGCGTGGAGGGATAGGTCACCATCAGCGCCGCGAGCCGGTCCCGGTGCTCCCCCGCTTTCTTCCGCAGGTCCGCCAGGTCGATGTTGCCCTGGCTGTCGCACGCGACGACCACCACGGTCTGGCCCGCCATGGCGGCGCTGGCCGGGTTGGTGCCGTGGGCGGACGAGGGGATCAGGACGACGTCGCGATGCGCCTGGCGGCGGTCGCGATGCCAGGCGCGAATCACCATCAGGCCGGCCAGCTCCCCCTGCGCGCCCGAGTTGGGCTGCAGCGACACGGCGGCGAAGCCGGTGATCGCGCAGAGCGCCTTCCCGAGCTCCGCGAACACCTGCGCGTAGCCGGCCGCCTGGTCGAGCGGGGCGAACGGGTGGAGCCCGCCGAACTCGGGCCACGACACCGGGATCATCTCGGCCGCGGCGTTGAGCTTCATCGTGCAGGAGCCCAGCGGGATCATCGAGGTGTCGAGGCCGATGTCCTTGCGCTCGAGCGACCGGATGTAGCGCATCATCTGCAGCTCGGCGTGATGCGTGTTGAAGACCGGGTGCGTCATGAACGCCGACGTGCGGCGCAGCGCGGCCGGGACGCCGTCCGGCTCAGGCTCGTCGGCCAACACGGGCGCCACGGCCCGGCGGCTCTGCCCCGCCGCCTCGGCGAACACGTCGACGATGTCCTGGAGGTCGGCGGCGGTCGTGGTTTCGTCGACACTGATCCCGACGTGCGCCGTGTCGGGGTAGCGGAAATTGATCCGACGCAGCAGCGCGGCCTGCCGGATCCGCTCGGTCTGCTTCGCCGACGGCACCTCGAAGCGCAGCGTGTCGAAGTAGGCCGCGTTGGTCTGCCGGTAGCCGAGCGCCGGCAGCTCGCGCGCGAGCGTGCGCGCCATGCGGTGCACGCGCGCGCCGATCGCCTTGAGGCCCGTCGGGCCGTGGAACACGGCGTACATCGCCGCCATGTTGGCGAGCATCGCCTGGGCCGTGCAGATGTTCGACGTGGCCTTCTCGCGGCGGATGTGCTGCTCGCGGGTCTGCAGCGCCATCCGGTAGGCGCGGTGGCCGTGCGCGTCCACCGACACGCCGATGACACGGCCTGGGACCTGGCGCACGTAGGCCGCGCGCGTCGCGAAGAACGCGGCGTGCGGCCCGCCGTAGCCCATCGGCACCCCGAAGCGCTGCGAGTTGCCGACCACGACGTCGGCGCCCATCTCGCCGGGCGGCGTCAGCAGGGTCAGCGCGAGCAGGTCGGTCGCCACGGCCACCAGCAGGCCGGCCTCGTGCGCGCGCGCGATGAAGCCGCGCGGGTCCTCGACGCGCCCGTGATCGTCCGGATACTGCGTCAGCGCGCCGAACGCGCCATCGAGCGGCAGCGTCGCCAGATCGCCGATCCGCAGCTCGATCCCGAAGGGCTCGGCGCGCGTCCGGAGCACGTCGATCGTCTGCGGAAACGTGCGCGCCGACACCAGGAACGCCTCGGCGCCCGACGCCGTCCGCTTCGTCTGCAGGCGATGGATCAGCGTCATCGCCTCCGCGGCCGCCGTGGCCTCGTCGAGGAGCGACGCCGACGCCACGTCCATCGCCGTCAGGTCCTTCACCATCGTCTGGAAGTTCAGGAGCGATTCCAGGCGGCCCTGGGCGATCTCGGCCTGGTACGGCGTGTAGGGCGTGTACCAGCCCGGGTTCTCGAACACGTTGCGGAGGATGACGGCGGGCGTGACCGTGCTGGCGTAGCCCATCCCGATGAAGGACCGGAACACCTGGTTCTTCGCCGCGACACCGCGCAGCCGCTGCAGGAAGGCGTGCTCGGTCTCGGCCGGCGGCAGGTCGAGCGGCGCGTCGAGTCGGATCGCGGCCGGCACCGCCTCGGCCACCAGGCCGTCGAGCGACGAGGCGCCGGTGGCGCGCAGCATCTCCGCGAGGTCGCCCGCGCGGGGACCGATGTGGCGGGAGGCAAACGTGTCCGAAGCTGGGTGGCTCATGAAGGTCCCGTGCCGCGCGGCGGGCCGACTACTGGGCGACGCCGGCGTATTGATCGTGGTCGAGCAGCTCGCCTTCCTCGGCCGCGTTGGCGATTGTGATGACGACCATCCACGACCCGTGCGGGTCGCTGTTGACCGTTTCCGGCTTCTCGGTGAGCGCGGTGTTGACGGCGGTGATTTCGCCAGACATCGGGGCGAACAGCTCCGACACCGCCTTGACCGACTCGATCGTGCCGAACACCTCGCCCTGCTTCACCTTCAGGCCGGCCTCCGGCAGTTCGAGGAACACGACGTCGCCGAGCTGCTTCTGCGCGTAGTCGGTGATGCCGACCTTGCCCTCGCCGCCCGCGATGATGATCCACTCGTGGTCCTTGCTGTACTTCCGGTCCGCTGGGTACATACGGTCAGCTCCTCGGTCGCTTGTAGAACGGCATGGGCACGACACGGGCCTTCGCGAGGCGGCCGCGCACGTCGATGGTCAGATCGGTGCCGGGCTCGGCGCGGTCGGCGGGCACGTAGGCCATGCCGATCGCCTTCCTGAGGAAGGGCGTCTGCGTGCCGCTCGTGACGTGGCCGATCTTCGCGTCGCCGTCCAGGACGCGGTAGCCGTGCCGCGCGATGGCGCGGTCCACCATCTCGAACCCGACCAGCGTGCGGGCGGCGCCCTGCGCTTTCTGACGGCGCAGCACGTCGAGTCCGAGGAAGTCGGCCTTGGCCCAGCCGACGATCCAGCCCAGGTCGGCCTCGAGCACCGTGGTCGTCTCGTCGATGTCGTTACCGTAGAGGCGCATGGACGCCTCGAGGCGCAGGGTGTCGCGCGCGGCGAGGCCGACGGGGACGACGCCGGCCGGGGCGCCGGCCTCGAGGATGGCGTCCCACGCGCGCTCGGCGAGCGGCGGCGCGACGAACACCTCGAAGCCGTCTTCTCCCGTGTACCCCGTCCGGGACACGGTGGCCTTGATCCCGGCCACCTCGCCCGCCTCGAAGCGATAGTACTTCATCGCGGCCAGGTCCACGCCGGTGAGCGGCTGGAGCACGTCGCGGGCGGCGGGACCCTGCAGCGCCAGCAGCGCGTAGCGGCTGCTCGCGTTGACGGCCACGGCGTCGCCGGCGGGCTTGATCTCGTCGCGGATGTAGGCGAAGTCCTTGTCGATGTTCGCGGCGTTGACGACGAACATGTAGTGGGCGTCGGCGAGGCGGTAGACGAGCAGGTCGTCGACGAAGGTGCCCTCGGCGGTCATGAGCGCCGAGTACTGCGCCTGGCCGACGGCGAGCCTGGTGGCGTCGTTCGAGCTGATGCGCTGGACGGCGGCCAGGGCGTCGTTCCCGGCGATCTCGATCTCGCCCATATGGCTGACGTCGAACAGCCCGGCGCGCGTCCGGACGGCGTTGTGTTCCTCGGAGACGCCGGCGTATTCGACCGGCATGTCCCAGCCTGCGAAGCCGACCATGCGCGCGCCGAGGGCGCGATGTCTGGCGTTAAGGGGCGTGTGTTTCACTGGCGCGCCCGAGGGTTGGGTCATAAGGAGTGCCGGACGGGAGCACGCGCGGGACGACGGCCACAGGCACGCCCGTTTGGCGGGCGCGCAATCGACTCAACGTACTATGCGGCTGTGAGGGGGGTCAAGGCGCGGGACGGCGCGGTTCAGCCGCCGACGCGGGCGGCGACGCGGACCCGCACCTCGGTCTGATGGGGCGGCACCTCCACGATCGCCGGTACCAGCAGGATCTCCCGGCCGCCACACGTCAGCGTCAACGTCCAGCGGCCGGATTCCGGCACATGGAAGAGGTACACGCCGTCCGGCGCCGGCTGGCTCTTCACGATCGTCATGCCGGAGGAGCCCAACGGCCCGACCGCGCCGAGCGCGCAGCCGGCGGGACCGTCGACGTCGACGATCAGGCGCACGGGCGGCGGCAGCTCGATGTCGCCGAGGTCGAGCACGGCCGGAAGCCGGTCGGTGGTGCCGAGCAGGACGCGCACGATCCCCGTCGCCTCGTCGCCGACGCGCAGCACGCCCGCGCCCTCCGGGGGGACTGCCACCTCGAATCGGCCGGTCGCATCGCTCAACCCGGAGAAGGTGACGAGCTCCATCGGGTCCGCGCCGGCCGCGTAGGCGGCCAGGTCCGGCGTCAGCCCGACGAGGACGTTTGCCATGGGCCTCCCGTCGCGGACGACGCGTCCCCGCAGACGGTTCTCGGGGACGATCACGGAGGTTCCGCCGGCCGGGTTTTCCTTCACGTCCTCGACGCCGGCGACGACGCGAACGGGCGGATCGAGCTTCAGTTCGTACGCCAGCTCCGGCGGTCCGCGGTGCCATCCGTCGAAGGCCACGTCGGTGGTCGCCACCTGGTCGCCTTCGATATGGAGCACGCCACCTTCGAGCTCGGAGTCGCCGCACACCCAGAACGCGCCGTCGCCCAGCCGGTCGACCGAGACGCGATCGTCCGCGGCGCGTTCGGTGCGCCCCGCGCGGCCCGGACGATCGCGGCTGGGCGTGACCTCGAGGGGCAGGAGGGACGTCGGTGGCGTCGCGGCAGCGGCGATCCGCAGAAGGCGGCACCAGTCGGCGCTGCGGACCGACGCCGTCTGGACCGACATGGGCTCTTTCTCCGGAACGGCTGCGACGCCGAAGCGCACGGGGGGCCCGGTCGACAGGAGCAGCACGCCGGGTTCGTCGAGCGGCACCCCGATGCACTCCCACCGGTCGGGCGCGAGCAGGCCGCACGCCGGCCACGGCCCGGCCTCCGGAAGACGGGCGCCGCGGACCCAGGTGAACTGCGGGTTTGGGAGGTCTCCACCCGGCAGGCCACCCACCAGCGTCCGGCGGAGGAGCGGGGCGACGACCCGCACGCCCTCCCGGGCGGGCCAGGTGAACGGTCCTTCGAGCCGGTAGCCGGGAGCTGACCCCGCCAGCACGAGCAGGACGCGTTCGCCGGGCAGGCCGTCCACCACCGCCCGCGACTCGCCCGGGGCCATCGTCGTTTTCGCGTCGAGCCGCCACGCCGGCCATCGCTGGCCGGAGGGCACGAGGCGGAGCACCTCGACGCTATCGGACGATTCGAGAGACGACGTGACGAGGGTGACCGAGACGGGCTGGGCGCTGGCGCGCGCGCCCAGCCCTTCGATCCTGGGGAGGATGGTGAACGGAGCGCTCTGCGTCGCCGGCGAGGGCTGTCCGGCTGCGGCGCCGGCGGCGAGGGCCCAGGCGGCCACGACGAACCAGACGCGCCGTTTCATGTCGCCTCCTCTCCAGAATAGTGTACGCCAGGTCGCCCGGCGCCGACACCTCCCCCGTGAGGTTAATTTACACGCCTCGTGTGTCGGCGCGCTGATCGATCAGTGCCGGCGCCGAAGCGAGCCCTTGGGACGCAGGGTCACGGCCGCCACCATGCCGGCCGTCGTCCCCAAGAGGATCACGCCGTTCCAGGGCCAGTCCGGCATCAACCCGTTTTGCCTCAGCAACGGCACGGCTGCGCCGAGGACCACGCCGGCGATGAGGATGCCGACGACGCACTCAAGCACGAACTGGATCGCGCGTCTCGCCAGGCTCATGATGCTCACTTAAGTGGAATCGCCGCACACGAAAAGAACTGGAAGCTTGCCGCCTGACTTCGAAGCACCCATTCGATCTCGCAGCCGGCCGCCAGCGGGGTCCGCAGGTACCACGCGGCGTCTCCGGCGTCGTCAACGCAGCCCGTGAACGTCTTCCAGTTGTACATGAGCGTTGCCTCCCACATCCCGACGCAGTCCTGGAATTGCGGCGTCACGGCCGCAAACGACGCCTGGCGTACCCGAGCGCGTTGACGAGCCTCGAGTCGGTTGCCAAGACGATGCACGACGCCGACCTCGCCGTCAAGGATCCGCACGAGCGCCCCATCCACAAGAGCTCCCAGCGTGAAGAAGTCGTCCGGGCCCTCGGTGAACTCGATCTGGGCCGTCAACTGCTTGAAGGCCCTGATCGCCTGAGAACCGCGGATGACTCGCTCGGCCCTGGCCAGGTCGGCTTCCGTGAGGCTCTTCGGATTGAGCTTCGCCTGCTCCGTTCCCCGACGGACGCTGATGCCGTCCGGACCGAGCGCAAACACGACGCGGTCCTTCTTGAACGAGACGAGGATCTCCGCCTCGCCGAAGGCCGTCATCGTCTTGACCACCGTCAGGCCGTCGCCGTCGATGCGCGTGACGCCCCGTCCCTCGGCATCGACGTGCGCCGAGAACATCACGCCGAGGTGTCCGTCGTAGCGCGACTGCGGCGCACCTGAAACGGCCGCTCGGAACGCGCGGAGCTCGAGCGGCAGTCCGACCGCCGACACCGCGCAGACGCTTTGTGCGGCCACGGGTGTGCACAACACGAGGAATGCGAGAGAGGTGATGGCGACCGAGACGTGGTGGATTCGCGTTTCCATGGCGTTCTCCCCGGCCCGCTAACCGGCCCGCGCCCCGGCCTGGCCGGGCGCGTTTGTCGGGGCGTGCGACCTCGTGATCACCCGATCACCCCGCCTCGCCCGTTCGTGTCGCCACAGGCTGCGCGGCGCGTGCGGCGGTCGTGACCGCCGCGACTTCCCCTCCTGGTTCGTTTCATCCGCTTCGCGTCGCCCGGCGCCGCTCAGTCCCTGCGGTCGTCAGAGGTGCCGGCATTCCTGGCCTCGTGTTGGGCCGGGCGCGGCTTCAAATGGGCGCGCAGCGTGTGCGAGCTGATGCCGAGCGCGCGGCACGTCTGCTGCTTGTTGTTCCCGTGCCGCTCGAGCACGAGCCGCGCATACCGACGCTGCCACGCCCGCATCGTTTCGTCGCGTGCGGCGGCCGGGATCAAGACGCCGGCGTAGTCGCCGGCCAGTCCCGGCGGCAGGTCGTCCAGATCGATCCGATCGCTTTTCGTCAGCGCCACCGCGCGCTCGACGACGCGCTCGAGCTCGCGCACGTTCCCCGGCCAGTGATACGCGCGCAGCGCCTCCATCGCCGTTGACGAAAATGCCATCCGCCGGACGTGACGATGCCGCTCGAGGAAGGCTGTCGCCAGCTCCTGGATGTCCTCCACACGGCTTCGCAGCGGCGGCACGGTGATCTCCACTCCGCTGAGGCGATAGTAGAGATCGAGGCGAAAGCGGCCGCGGTCGATCATCTCGACCAGGCTGCGGTTTGTCGCGACGATGATCCGCGCGTCCACTCGACGGGACATCGCGCTGCCCACGCGCTCGACCGACATGTCCTGGATCGCCCGCAGCAGCTTGGCTTGCGCCGACATCGACAGATCCGAGACTTCATCCAGGAAGAGCGTGCCCCGATCCGCGTGCTCGAACTTGCCCTGCCGGCCACGCACGCCGGTCGCCGTACGCTCCTCGATTCCGAACAGCTCCGCCTCGACCAGTGTTTCGACGAGCGCCGCGCAGTTGATCGCGACGAGCGGCCCACGCCGCCGCCGGCTTCGCGCATGGATCTGACGCGCCACGAGTTCCTTGCCCGTACCGCTCTCGCCTTCGATGAGGACCGTGAAGTCGGTCGCGGCCACGCGCTCCACTCGCTCGCGCACGGTTCTGATCGCATCGCTCGACCCGAGCAGGAGCGTCGATCTGTTCGCGCGCGCCGCCGCCGCGGTTTCGAGCGCCGCGTCCGACTGGGCTTGGCGCTCGAGCGCCAGCACCAGCGACGCCACACATCCGGCGGCGCGAAGCAGCTGCCGGTCCCACGCGTCGCACGGGCCACGGCCGTCGACTCCGGCCTCGAGGCGGGCTCGAAACGGCCGGGGCGCGGGGATGGCGGCCGACACGACGGAGCCCGGCGCGCTCGCTGGCTCAGCCCCGACTTCGGTGATCGACACCCGATCGGCTCGCAGCGCGCGGCATAGCGCCAGCTCCAACCGCTCGCGCAGCACCCGCGGCGACTGTGCCCGCGCGACGCCCTCCGCGACCGAGGCCAGCAACCGGGGCAGACCGGCGCGGCGCTCGGCCCGGCGCCTGCGCGGCGCGGAGTTCTCGACCCCGATTTCCGACGAGGCACTTCTCCTCATCCTCGCCTCCTGGCCCCCGGATGCGAGAGGTGATACCAAAGTCAGTGCCAACGGCGTCTCCTCGAAAAGCCACAGTTTCTGTGGACTCCAGCACGCCCGCGCGTTCCGCTTCGGGTAGCAACTACCCGCGAAATGGCCAATTGCCCGCCAAACCGATGGGTAGTAACTACCCGTCATGGGTCGTTACTTCACCCCAGCACCTCGACGGGTCCGTCGAATCGGACGGCCCCCCGGTACCGGATACCGCGATCCCGGTCCACTGAGACCACCTCGCACCGCAGGACCCGTCCACTGACGACGAGCCCACGGCCGACGGCGCCGAACTGCATCACGACTCGGCTACCGGGCATCAGCCGCGTGGCACCCTCGACGAGGACTCCGCCGGCGGCCAGGTCCACGACGGTCACGTCGAGGCCGGGCCGCACCCTGGCCTGGGCCCACGGCCCAACCGGCCCGGCGCGCCTCGGGCCGAGCCGTCGCTCCTCTACTTCGTAATCCACTCGCGCGCCCCGGACTCGAACCGCAGCACCCGCGTCCGACCCGTGACACCGAGGATCCGGACCGCGAACTGCGTCTGCCCCCGGCCGTGCAGGTACAGCGTGCCGGACGTCGCCGTGCCGAGCGGCGTGAACGTCACGATGTTGCTGGAGCCGATGCGGAGCGGGTCGCGGACGCCGGAGGCGATGACACGCTCGCCGACTTCGGGCACGGCGGGACGCAGGCCGAACACGACACCCGGGAACAGGTCTCCCAGCCTCTCCGCTGGCACGAGGAGCCAGTCGATACCCCTCCGAATGTCGGCCGTGCGGATCCCGTTTCCGTTGCCATCGACGTAAGCGGCGTAGCGGGTGTCTGCTCCGTCTCCCTCGAAGCGGAGGCCGACCCGCGCGGAACGCTTGACCGCCTCCATCCGGGCCAGCGCGCATCGGCCGGCGAGGTACCGTGCGGCCGCCGCCGCACGGTACTCGTCGATCGCCTGCCGGACCAACGGCAGGCCGATGATCGCCATCGTGACGATGATGGCCAGGACCACCAGGATCTCGACCAGCGTGAAGCCCAAACTGCAGGCACGACGGGATTGACCCGCGACCACGATCCAAACGCGACCCCCGGCGCGCGCCGCGCCGGGGGCCGCGGCCTCCCTAGGATGCGAGACCGGCGCCGACGCCAGCGGCCGACCGCTTCGGCGCGACGGCGATGAGGTCCTTGAGCTTCAGGAAGCTCTTCTCGCCGATGCCGCGCACGTTCATCAGCTCCTCGATCTTCTTGAAGCCGCCGTTCTTCTCGCGGTACTCGACGATCCGCTTCGCCGTCGCCGGACCGACGCCCGGCAGCGACTCGAGCGCGGCGGCGGTGGCCGTGTTGAGATCGAGCGGCGCCGTGACCGTGGCGGTGGCCGGCGGCCGCGGCTTCTGCTGCTTCGCCGGCTGGGCAGTCGCCACGACGGCCAGCGACAGGACCAGCAACCCGAACCCGAAAGGAACCAGACGCATGAGCAGCCTCCTCTGTTGTGGAACGTGGAGGCCCCGGACGACCCACGCAGGCAGCGAGGTCGGGCGCTGTGTCCTTTGGCAGATCGCCGGAGCCGGCCGCCTCCATCGCAAGATCGCGTCCACCGCCGTCCGCGCCGGCGCTGTCCCCGCAAACCGCTGGCGGCGGTGAGGTTGTTCAGCCCGGCCCAACGGGCGCAGCCGGACGGCCTCCGGCCGACGCCTTGCGAACGACACCTCCGGTTGCGCTGGGACCGGCTCGGGAACCCGCAGTCAGGCGATGGTGCTCAGGTTGGAGGGCGACAACCGGCGTTTGCCGCCGGTCAACGGGCGTGGCGTGGGAAGGATCGATCTCGCGGCGTCAGGCCTCGGCCTGGACCGCCGTCAGCCAGTCCCGGGCCTGCTCGACGCTGCGGAACACGCGGAAGTGGCTCGGCACGTCGGTCGCGATCGCCTCGAACATGCGCGCGACGCCGAAGTCCGCGTCGGAGTCCACGACGACGGCGACCCTGGCGCCGCGCCGCATGTCGCGATTCTCCTGCAGGAACCCGGCCAGGCGGCGCAGCGTGGCGGTCGGGACGCTGGCCATCTTGAACTGCCGGAAGTCCCAGAGGGCGTTGAGTCCCGGGTGAAAGTCCGGGTGCGACACGAGCGCCTGAAAATAGGCGGCAAAGCGCTCCAGCGTCGGCTCACCGGTGACGGCGAGGCGCATGAATCGGCCGCGCTCGTCCAACGCCAGCTCTACCATGGCTTTCTCCCAGCGCCGACGGGCCGGATTCGTGCATGATACCGCGATTTCCGACGCGGCGGGCCGCACGCGCCCGCCGGCCTTGCGATCGCCCCGCCGGCGGCATATCGTGGCGGACATGGTCCGGGGCCGCCGGCTTCCCATCGTCTGGACGCTCTCCGCGGTGTGCCTCGCCTTCGGCGCGCCCGCTCCCGCGACGCAAACCCGGCCCGACGCCGCGCGTCTGGTCGCCCGCGCCGCCGCCTACGTCGCCGACTACGGCGAGCGGCTGTCGTCGATCGTGGCCGAGGAACGCTACGACCAGTGGATGCGGATCGGCGGCTGGGTCGTCCGGCAGCCCAACGCGGGCATGCGGCCCGACGTCTACGAGCGCCGCCGTCGCCTCGTCTCCGACTACCTGCTCGTGAAGGTGCCGGGGCTCGACGGGTGGACGCCCTTCCGCGACGTCCTCGAAGTGGACGGCAAGCCGGTGCGCGACCGCGAACAGCGCCTCCTGAACCTGTTCGTGGACTCGCCCGCCCACGCCATGGCGCAGGCCGCCCGCATCGCCGAGGAGGGCACCCGGTTCAACCTCGGCAACATCTCGCGCACGATCAACATGCCGACGCTGGCGCTGCTCGTGCTGACCGACCGGCACCGGACACGCTTCCAGTTTGAGGCGGCCGGCGAGCGGCAGATCGCAGGAGTGCGCACGCGCGCCCTCCACTATGCCGAGGTGTCGGGCCCGACGATGATCCACACGAGCGGCGACAACGACCTGGCCGCGACGGGCACGTTCTGGATCGAGCCGGACACGGGCACCGTCCTCCAGTCGGTCCTCAAGACCGACGACGGGACGCTCGAATCGGAGATCACGGTGACCTACCGGCTGGAGCCGAGGCTGGAGCTGTGGGTGCCCGGCAAGATGGAAGAGCGGTACCGGAGCGCGCAGGAGCAGATCGAAGGCGAGGCCACCTACGGCAACTTCCGCCGGTTCAAGGTGGAGACGTCCGAGAAGATCAGGACTAGCGCGCTGCCACCGGCCGCCGGCCGCGCGCGCGATACCACTCGACGGTCCGCCGCAAGCCCTCCTCGAAGCCGACCACCGGCGTGTAGCCGAGGATCGCCCCCGCGAGCGTGATGTCGGCCTGTGAGTCGCGAACCTCGCCCTCGCGCGGCGGGCCGTAGACGGGCTCGACCTTTCCGCCGGCGAGGTCCTGCAGCGTCCGGAAGAGCCGGTTGATCGAGACGCGGCCGCCGGTGGCCACGTTGATGACGCGCCCGCAGGCGTCTGGCGTCCCGGCCGCGCGCAGGACGCCGTCCACGACGTTGGCCACGTAGGTGAAATCCCTCGTTTGCTCGCCGTCGCCGTGGATGGTTGGGCGCTCGCCCGCCAGCAGCGCCGTGATGAACCGCGAGATCACGCCCGAGTAGGGAGACGAGGGGTCCTGGCGCGGGCCGAACACGTTGAAATAGCGGATCGTCACGGTTTCCAGGCCGTAGAGATCCGTGAACATCCGGCCGTACTGCTCGCCCACCAGCTTCTGCAGCGCGTAGGGCGACATGGGCCGCGTCGGCATGTCCTCGCGCTTGGGCAGGGTCGGCGTGTCGCCGAACACCGACGAGGAGCCGGCGTACACGACGCGGCGGACGCCCGCGTCGCGGGCCGCCACGTAGACGTTGAGCGTGGCGTCGATGTTGGCGCGGTTCGACGAGACGGGGTCCTTCACCGAGCGCGGCACCGACGGGATCGCCGCCTGGTGCAGGACGACCTCCGCGCCGGCCACCGCGCGCGCCGCCACCGCGGGCGCCGAGAGGTCGCCCTCGAGGATCTCCACGCCCGACAGGTGCGCCAGGTTCTCGCGCGAGCCGGTCGAGAAGTCGTCGACGACGCGGACCGGGTGTCCGCGCCGGACGAGCTCGTCCACCAGGTGGGACCCGATGAACCCGGCGCCGCCGGTCACGAGATAGGTGGACATAAGACGAAGTGAGAACTGAGGAGTGAGAAGTGAGAACTAAAACACTGAGAACTGAAAACTGAGAACTGATTCCTACATCGGGAAACCGGTCTTCGGCAGCCCCGGTGTGACCTTCAAGGCGTTCCCGTAATACAGCTTCCTCAGCGCCTCGTCCGGCAGGTCCATCCCGTAGAGCTTCCAGAACGCGTGGTAGTCGCGGTAGTAGTCGAAGTACTCGTCGGTCGTCTCGAAGACCCGCCAGTAGTACGGGAACTCGGTCGGCTGGTACGAGTCCTTCCCGAAGAGCAGCCGGTCCTGGTACTTGATGAAGAACGCCCGCGCCGCGCGCGGCTGGCGGCCGAAGTCGTACAGGACGGCCGACACGTCGAGATACAGGTTCGGCATCGCGTCGAGCACCCGCGCCGCGCGCGTCAGGTCGTGCGCGTGGTAGCCGAAGTGCGCGGCGATGAACCGCGTGTCGGGGTGCTTCTTGAACATCCGGTCGCGCTCGGCGAGCAGCGTCTCGAACTTGACCTGGTCCGGCCCGTAGTTCCGCCGGCTCGGGAAGAGCGCCAGCTCGAGCCAGCGCTCGTTGGTGTCGTCGAGCGGCTCGAAGAAGGCGGGCGGTTCGGCGATGTGGATGAGCACCGGCACGTTCATCCGCGCGCACGTCTCCCAGATCGGGTCCAGCTCGGGGTCGTCGACCTGCAGCCGCGTGCCGTCCGTCTTCCTCGTCTGCATCCCGAGGTTCTTGGCGACCTTGAGGCCGATGGCGCCCGCCTTGATGTCCTGCTCGAGCTCGGCGGCAGCCCGCCGGCCGAAGCCGGGGCCGACGCCGCGAAAGTCGACGTTGGCGAACACGCGGAACCGGTCTGTGTACTGGCTGGCGCGGATGGTCTCGACCGCCTCGCGCAGCCGGTCGCCGCTGCCGCCGCTCAGGTTGACCAGCACCTGCAGGTTCAGCGCGTCCATCTCGCCGACGAGCTCGGCCATGTTCTCGGCGGTGGCGCGCTGGTGGCTGTGGATGTCGACGACGGGGTACTTCGCCTTCGGGACCGGGTGCTCGTCGACCACGAGCGTGGACGTCGGGCGGTAATCGACGATGCTCGGCGGCGGGAACTCGGGCGCGCGGAACTGGCCGGGGCGCACCTCGGTCGTGCCGGGGCGCCGCTCCTGCGAAGCCGGGGTCCGCGGCGACGGGCGCTGCGCCCCGACGAACCCGACGGCGCCGGCCACGACCGCCGCCACGGCCAGCGTTCGCACGGTACGCATGCATCCTCCCTGCCTGGAAAAAACCCGAACGCGCGAGGCACACATCGGCGGTCGATGGTGCGCGTGGATACGGGGACACGAGAGGTCCGCCGCAGCGCGGACGTAAGCCGAATTCTGTTCCCCTCGACTCGCCCTTGCGGGCTCGCCCGGGGTGACGACCATTCCTCTAGCCCCGCCATCTCTGGCGGGGTCGAGCAACCTACCCGGAGGCTTCGGACGGGCCGTCCTCGGGCGCCTCCCTATTTGGTCTTGCTCCGTGCGGGGTTTGGCCTGCCACCCCCGTTACCGGAGGCGCGGTGCGCTCTTACCGCACCTTTTCACCCTTACCCTTCGACTCGCCCTGAGCACGCACCAGGGGTGCGTGCCGAAGGGCTCGCTCGGGGCGGTATGTTTTCTGTGCCACTTTCCTTCAGGTCGCCCTGACCGGGTGTTACCCGGCGCACTGCCCTGTGGAGTTCGGACTTTCCTCCCCGCGACCTTGCGGCCGCGCAGCGGTCGTCTGTCCGGCTGCGGCGGATGCGTTACCCGTCGTTCTCCTGCTTGATCTCGTACTGCTCGAGCTTCTTGTACAGGTTGCTGCGGGGCGTCCCGATCACCTCGGCGGTCTTGGAGATGTTCCAGCCGTTCTCGCGCAGCTTCTCGACGAGAAACGCGCGCTCGGCGACCTCCTTGAACTCCCGCAGCGTACCTGGCTTCTCCTGTCCATTATCGGAGCCGGTCGGCCGAGCGTCAAGGCGCACGACGTCGCGCAGGTCGGCCACGTCGATGGTGTCGCCGGGCGCCATGATGAGCAGCCGCTCGACCGCGTTGCGCAGCTCGCGGACGTTGCCCTTCCAGCGCGCGCGCTGGAGGTGCTCCATCGCGGCGGGGTTGAACCGCGCGGGCCGGCGGTTGTTCTCGCGGCTGAACAGCTCCGAGAAGCGCTTCACGAGCAGCGGGATGTCCTCGGGCCGCTCGCGCAGCGGCGGCACGCGGATGGGAATCACGCTCACGCGGAAATACAGGTCCTCGCGGAAGGTCCCCTTCTCGATCTCCTGCTCGAGGTCCTTGTTGGTCGCCGCGATCACCCGGACGTCCACTTTGATCGTCCGGGCCGAGCCGAGCCGCTCCACCTCCCCTTCCTGGAGCACGCGCAGGACCTTGGCCTGCGTCTTCTGGCTCATGTCGGCGACCTCGTCCAGGAAGATGGACCCGCGGTCGGCCTGCTCGAACTTGCCGATCTGCTTCTCGGTCGCGCCCGTGAACGACCCTTTTTCGTGCCCGAAGAGCTCCGACTCGATCAGCTCTTCGGGGATGGCGGCGCAGTTGACCTGGACGAACCGCTCGCGGCTGCGCAGGCTGTTGCGGTGGATCGCGCGGGCGATCAGCTCCTTGCCGACACCGCTCTCGCCGAGCAGCAGGACGGTCGCGTTGGTCGGCGCCGCGCGGCGCACCGCCTCCATCACCTGCTCGAGCGGGGCGCTCTCCCCGACGATCTGGTGCCGGACCTCCTCGGCCTTCCGGAGCGAACGGTTCTCGTCGCGCAGCCGGCCTTGCGCCAGGGCGTTGCGCACTTCGAGCAGGATGCGCTCGCTCTCGAACGGCTTCTCGATGAAGGTGAAGGCGCCGAGCTTGGTGGCCTCGACCGCCGTGGTCACGGTGCCGTGGCCCGAGATAATGATGACGGGCAGCATCTCGTGCAGGCCGCGGATGCGGCTGAGCGCCTCGAGGCCGTCCATGCCGGGCATCTTGATGTCGAGGAACACGAGGTCGGGCGTCTCGCGCTCGATGGTGGCGATGCCATCCTGCGCGGTGGGCGCCAGCAGGCACTCGTACCCCTCGTATTCGAGCGTCACCCGCATCGAATCGCGGATGGCGGGGTCGTCATCGATGACCAGAATCCGTGCTTTCATCGGGCCTCGTCGACGGTGACGGCGATGAGGTCGCGCGCGGGCGGGATGGGGTTGTACACGAGCAGCGCGAGCGCGTCGCCCGGCCGCGCGGCGGCGATCGCGAGCTCGAACTCGGCGGCCGTGTGGACGGGCCGACGATTGACTTCCATGATGACGAAGCCGCGCCGGACGTCGGCGGCGTAGGCCGGGCCCGCCGTGTCGACTCGCGACACGACGACGCCCCGCACCGACGACGGGATGCCGAACCGGCGGGCAAACGCCTCGTCGAAGTCGCGCACCGTCAGGCCGATCGTCGGACGGCCGGTCTCGCCGGCCAGGGCCTCGTCCGACCGGGGCACGCCGCCGGGGTCGGGCGCCTCGAGCGACGCCCGCTCCTCGGTGGCCGGCCGCTCGGCCAGCTTCACCGGCATGGCGCGCTCCCGGTCGTCGCGCAGCACCCGCAGCGTGACGGTGCTCCCGGGCTGGTGCAGGGAGATCGCGCGGATCAGCTCGTCGTCGTTGGCGACGTCCCGATCGTCCACCGAGAGGATGAGGTCGTACACCTTGAGGCCTGCATGCGCGCCGGGCGAGCCCGCGGCGACGTCGAGGACGAGCGCGCCCCTCGACGTCGGCAGCCGGAGCGAGCGCTGCAGGTCAGGCGAGACGTCAATCAGGCTGACACCGATGAAGCCGCGCGAGACCCGTCCCCGCGTCCGAAGCTGCGGCAGGACGTCGATGGCCTGGTTGATCGGGATGGCGAAGCCGATGTTGGTGGCGCGCCGGCTGATCGCGGAGTTGATGCCGATGACCTCGCCGCGCGCATTGATGAGCGGGCCGCCGCTGTTGCCGTAGTTGATCGCGGCGTCGGTCTGGATGTAGTCGTCGAGACTCGGATCGAAGAGCTTCCGGCCGATGAAGCTCACGACGCCCACGGTCACCGAGTGGACGTAGCCGAGCGGGTTGCCGATCGCGCAGACCCACTCGCCCACGCGCAGGTCGTCCGAATCGCCGAGCGGCGCCACCGGCAGCCGCCCGGACGCCGGGATCCGGAGCAGCGCCACGTCGATGGCCGGGTCGGTGCCGACCAGGGTCGCGCGGAAGGTGCGGCCGTCGGCGAGCGTCACCACGATGCGCTCGGCGCCATCGATGACGTGATGGTTCGTCAGGATGTAGCCGTCCGGGTCGATGATGAACCCGCTCCCGGCGCCGCGCTGCGGCACGCCCCGGTCGTCCTCGTCCGGACCGTCGAGGCCCCCGTCGGGCGCGCGGCGGGATCGCCGGTCCGGCGTGCCGGTGCCGGTCGACGTGGCGTTCACGTTCACCACCGCATCGTCGATGCGCGCCGCGACGTCGGCGAAATCCACGCCGCCCGGGATCGCGATCACCGGCGGCGGCGCGGCGGCACGCGCCGCGTCCACCGGCGCCCGCGTCACCACGGTGTGTATCGGGCCGGACGCCGGCACCAGTGTCCCCGAGACCACCAGCCCGAGCAGGAACGCGACGGCGGCGGCCAGACCGATCGTGACGACCAGGAAGCGGCGAGGCATGGAAGTCATTCCATTATAAGCCGTCTGAAGGCCTCCTCATCCAGGATGGCCACGCCCAGCGCCCGGGCCTTCTCGAGCTTGCTGCCGGCGTCGGCGCCCACGACCAGGTAGCTCGTCTTCCTGCTCACCGACGAGGTCACCCGGCCGCCCCGCGCCTCGATGGCCGCAGCCGCCTCGTCGCGCGACATCGAGCCGAGCGTGCCGGTCAGGACGAAGGTCCGGCCGGCGAACGCGGCGTCAGCCCCTGTTTCGGCCTCAGGGGCGGGCGAAACAAGGGCCGACCCGGCTTCCGCCTCGGCGGTTCCCCGAACGCCGGCCGCCGCCAGCCGCGCGACCAGCGCGCGATTGCGCGGCTCGTCGAAGAACCGGCGCACCGACCGCGCCACGACCGGGCCGACGTCCGGCACCGCCTCGAGCCGGTCGGGCGCGGCGTCCATCAGCGCGGGCAGGCTGCCGAACGCGGCGGCGAGCGCCTGCGCCCCACGCTCCCCCACGTGGCGGATGCCAATCCCGAAGAGCACGCGCCATGTCTCCCGGGCCCGGCTCCGCGCGATCTCCTCGACCAGGTTCGCCGCGGACTTCTTCCCCATCCGCTCGAGCGCGGCGAGCGTGGGGGCGTTGAGCGCGTAGAGGTCCGCGACGTCGGTGACCAGGCCGCGGTCGACGAGCTGATCCACGAGCGACTCGCCGAACCCCTCGATGTTCATGGCGCGGCGCGACGCGAAGTGCAGCAGGCTGCGTCTCAGCTTCGCCGGACAGGACGAGTTGGGGCAGCGCCAGACGACCTCGTCCTCGGGCTTCTCGAGGCCGCCGCCGCACACCGGGCAGGTCCCGGGCATCTCCCAGGGCACGCTGCCGGCCGGGCGCTCGCTCAGGATCGGCTTGACGACCTTCGGGATGACGTCGCCGCCCTTTTCGACCAGGACGAGGTCACCCTCGCGCAGGTCCTTGCGCGCGACCTCCTGCTCGTTGTGCAGCGTCGCGAGCTGGATGGTCGATCCGCTCAGCCGCACCGGCTCGAGCACGGCGTAGGGCGTCACCGCGCCCGTCCGCCCGACGTTCACGGCGATCCTGAGGAGCCGTGTGGTCGCCTGCTCGGCCGGGAATTTGAACGCGACGGCCCAGCGCGGGAACTTCGACGTCGCGCCGAGCCGCTCGCGCTCGACCAGCCCGTCGACTTTGACGACGACGCCGTCGATCTCGAACTCGAGCGCGCTTCGCTTCGCGCTCCACTCGTGGCAGTACTCGAGGACCGCGTCGATCCCCTCGCACACGCGCCACTCGCGCACCACGGGCAGTCCCCAGTCGGCCAGGCGGGAGAGCGTCTCGGCGTGCGCCTCGAACAGCGGGACGTCGCGGTCGGGCGCGACGAGCTGGTAGGCGAGCGCGCTCAGGCCGCGCCGGGCGACCTGGCCCGGATCGAGGTTGCGCATGGCGCCGGCGGCGGCGTTGCGCGGGTTGGCGAAGCGCGGCTCCTCGTTGGCATCGCGCTCCCGGTTGGCGCGCTCGAACGCCGGTCGCGGCAGGAAGATCTCGCCGCGGATCTCGAGCCGGCCGGCCGGCGCGCCGCGCAGGCCGAGCGGAATCGCGCGGATGACGCGCACGTTGGAGGTGACGTCATCCCCGGTCACGCCGTCGCCTCGCGTCGCGCCGCGGATCAGCACGCCGTCCTCGTAGGTCAGCGCGATGCCGAGACCGTCGATCTTCGGCTCGACAACGTAGCGCACGGGGGCGTCACCGCGATCGAGGCCCTTGCGCACGCGCTCGTCGAACGCGAACAGCTCGGTTTCGGCATAGGCGTTGTCGAGGCTCAGCATCGGCGCCGCGTGGGCGACCGGGGCGAAGCCCTCGACGGGCCGCCCGCCCACGCGCCGGGTCGGCGAGTCCGGCGTGGCGAGCTCCGGATGCGCCCGCTCGAGCGCGTCCAGCTCGCGCATCAAGGCGTCGAACTCGGCGTCCGCGATCTCGGGGTCCGCGAGGACGTAGTACCGCTCCTCGTGATGCCGGATCAGGCGCCGCAGCTCTTCGGCGCGATCCTCGGGAGGGGTCGAGGCCATGGGCGATCGCACGAGCGGGACGACAACACACGGCCCAGGTCTGAAGACCTGGGCCACAGGGCTCCGCCAGGTCTGAAGACCTGGGCCACAGGACTCCCCCAGGTCTGAAGACCTGGGCCACAGGATTCCCCCAGGTCTGAAGACCTGGGCCACGGCCGAGTCCGGGGCCACGGCCGAGTCCGGGCTAACGCCCTGGGCCAGTGGACTACCCAGGTCTGAAGACCTGGGCCACGCGCTGCGCGAAGGCCTCGACGGCCTGGCGGCCCCAGAGCACGAACCGGACGCGGCGGAGCGTCGTCGGGCCCGCCGCGTGCGCGCGCACGGCGGCGAGCATCACCTCGGCGCACCGCTCGAGCGGGAAGCCGCCGACGCCGGTGCCGAGCGCGGGCAACGCCACGGAGGTCAGGCCGAGCCCAGCCGCCGCCTGGAGCGCCGCGGCCGTCGCCCGCCGGATGGTCTCGGCGTCGGTCTGGAGGTCCTGCCCCATCACGGCGGCATGGATCACGTGGCGCGCCGGCAGGCGTCCGCCGCCGGTCACGACCGCCCCGCCGACGGCGATCGGTCCCTGGGCCATCGCCTCGCGCTCGATCTCCACCCCGCCCCGCGCCTTGATCGCACCGGCCACGCCGGCGCCCATCCAGAGCGCGTCGTTCGCGGCGTTGACGATCGCGTCGACCGCCTGGCTCGCGATGTCGCCGTCGACGACCTCGATGATGAGATCACCGAGGGTCAGCTCACGGGTGCGCTGGCTCACGGGTTCGCGGGTTCACAGCCTCGAAAGTCCGCAGGTGCTCGGGCTCACCGGTCGCGCGAGAGGACGTAGTCGGGCAGCGCGAGGAGCAGCTCCCGGTCGTGGCCGGGCGGAAACGCGTCGAGGTGGCGTTTGGCGGCCGTTGCGTACTCGACGGCCTTCTCGTAGGCCGCCTCGGTCGCGCGATGCTCCGCCAGCAGCCTGGCGATCGCGCGCCAATCCTCGCCGGACAACGTGCGCTCGCGCACCACGGCCCGGATGAGATCGCCGACCCCTTCGTCCGCGCGCTGGAGCAGATAGATGATCGGCAGCGTGATCTTGCCCTCGCGCAGGTCGCCGCCGACCGGCTTGCCGAGCGCGTGCTCGTCCGCGGTGAAATCGAGCAGGTCGTCGACGAGCTGGAAGGCGATGCCCAGGTTGAAGCCGTACTCGCGGAGCGCCTGCGCCTGCTCCTGGCTCACGTCGCCGAGCAGGCCGCCGATCTGGGCGCAGCCGGAGAAGAGGTAGGCCGTCTTGCGCCGGATGATCTCGAGGTGCTCGTCCTCGGTGATGTCCACGTCGCCGGTCTTCGTGAGCTGGTACAGCTCCCCTTCGATCATCCGGAGCGTGACGTCGCACAGCAGCCGGATGATGTCGAGCGAGTCCTCGGTCAGGGCGAGGGCCATCGACTTGATGTAGAGGTAGTCGCCCAGCAGGACCGTGACGTCGTTGCCCCAGCGCGAGTGCACCGCCAGGCGGCCACGGCGCAGGTCGGACTGGTCGATGATGTCGTCGTGGACGAGCGTCGCGGTATGAATGAACTCGACGACGGCGGCGTACAGGACCGCCTTCGGCCCCGCGTAGCCCGCGAGGCGGGACGCCATCAGCAGCACCGCCGGCCGGACGCGCTTGCCGCCGCTGCCCTGGATGTAGTTGCCGATCTGCGGGATCAGCTCGACCCTGGACTGGACGTGCCGGGCGAACTCGCGCTCGACCGCCGCGAGATCGGCGCGGATCGGCTCGAAGATCCGCGAAAGATCCTGCGGAGACGAGTTCTGCACGGGTCTGGGTTCGGCGGCCCCTTGGGTGGACATGACTCACGTGGGGCTCCGCCCCACACCCCGGCTCGGTCGCTTGCGGGGGGCCCCATCGCCCCGCGCCGCTCCCTCGCGGGCCGCGCCGTGCGCGGCCTGGCCCGTCATGCGCTCGCCCGGAAACGAGTACGAGATTCCCGTGTCGAGCCGCGTGACGGGCTCAAGGGTCAGTGCAGGAATCAGACCATACTTGCGGCCGGGTGTCAACGCGCTAAGCCGTTGCCCTGGTGTGTTTTGAGCGCGACGCGGCACCTCCGCGCTACGGCCTGAACAGCGTCTCGAACGTCGCCGTCACGGCCGCGTCGACGGCGGCGAGGGTCTCGCCCCGGGCCCGCGCGAGCGCCTCGGCCACCTGGACCACACGGGCCGGCTCGTTGCGCGTGCCGCGGTGCGGCACCGGCGCCAGATAGGGGGCGTCGGTCTCGACGAGCAGCCGGTCCGCCGGCACGACCCGCGCGGCCTCCCGGACGGCCTCGGCACGCGGAAACGTGACGAGGCCGGCGAACGACACGGCGAAGCCCAGGGCGAGGGCGGCCTGCGCCATCGCGGCGTCGCCCGAAAAGCAGTGGAACACGCCCCGCACCTCGCCCTCACCCGCCTCCCGCAGGATCGCGAACGTGTCGTCGATCGCCTCGCGCGTGTGGATCACGACCGGCAGGGTTAGCTCGCGCGCGAGACGGATCTGACGCCGGAAGAGGTCCTGCTGGACCGGCCGGGGGGAGAAGTCGTAGTGGTAGTCGAGGCCGATCTCGCCGACCGCGCGCACGAGCGGATCGCGGGCCAGCGCCTCGCGCACCTCGGCCACGGCGCCCTCCGGGTCGGCTGCGAAGGCGCCGGCCTGGTGCGGATGCACGCCGATCGCGAAGCGGACGTCGGGCCAGAGCGCCGCGAGCCGCGTGGCCCGCGCCGCCTCGCCCGGATCGCCGGCCGCGAGGATGCACAGGCCGGAGCGCAGCCCGGCCGCGCGCGCACGGCCGACGACCTCGTCGAGGTCCGCCTCGAAGGCCTCGTCGGCCAGGTGGACGTGGGCGTCGATCATCTCACCCGGCTGCCGAGCGGCGGGGCCGGCTCGTCGAACGTGACCAGGCTCGGCTTGCCCCCTTCCGGACTCGCGGCCAGGACCATGCCGTTCGACTCGATCCCCATCAGCTTCGCCGGCTTCAGGTTGAAGACGATCGCGACCGTGCGCCCGACGAGCGACTCGGCCTCGTAGGCCTCGGCGATCCCGGCGACCAGCGTGCGCTGCTCGGTGCCGACGTCCACCTGCATCTTGATCAGCTTCTTCGAATTGGGCACGCGCTCGGCGGCGAGCACCTTGGCGACGCGCATCTCCACGTTCATGAAGTCGTCGATCGAGATGCGGGCATCGGCCGCGGCGGGCGCGGCCGGCGGCGGCGGCGAGGGGGCGGGAACCGGTTCTTTCTGTTCTGGGCTCATCGTCTTGGGTCTCCGTTTCGACGCCGGCGCGGCGTCGGTCGCGGTCGTGTCGTCGGGTGAGACGGACGTGGTCTCGAGCCGCGGCCACAGGGCGTCGGCCTTCTGCGCCGCGCGGGCGTCGCCGGTGCGCCAGGTCGCGTCCATGTCGAGCCGCAGGCCGTCCGGATCGGCCGGTGCTCCCATGCGGCGGAGGATCTCGAAGGCCGCCGCCGGCATCACGGGCGACAGCAGGACCGCCGCCACGCGCACGGCCTCGGTGACGTCGTACAGGACGCCGGTGAGGCGCTCGGCCTGCGCGGGGTCTTTCGCCAGGGACCAGGGCTCCGTCTCGGCGATGAACTCGTTGGCGCCGTCGACGATCCGGTACGCCGCGGCGGCCCCGTCGTGGAGCGCGAGGTCGTCCATCGCGCGCCGGTAGTCGGCGACGGCGCCGGCGGCGACGTCCGCCAGCCGACCCGAGACGGCGCCGGCCGGGAGCCGCCCGCCGCGGTATCGGTCGGTCATCGCCGTGACGCGGCTCACGAGGTTGCCGAGGTTGTTCGCCAGGTCGACGTTGTAGCGCTCCTCGAACCGCTCCCAGGAGAAGTCGCCGTCGCCCCCGTACGGGATCTCCTTGACGAGATACAGCCGCAACGGGTCGGGACCGAGGCGATCGGCCGCCTCGAGCGGATCGAGCACCGTCCCGAGCGACTTGCTCATCTTCTGGCCCTTGAGATACACGAACCCGTGGCCGAAGACCTGCCGTGGCAGCGCGATGGCCGCGCTCATTAGCATCGCCGGCCAGACGACCGCATGGAACCGGGTGATGTCCTTGCCGACGATGTGCAGGTCGGCCGGCCACCACGTCGCGAACCGCGCCTCGTCGGTGCCGAGGCCGACCGCCGAGGCGTAGTTGATGAGCGCGTCGAACCAGACGTACACGACGCTCGCCCGGTCGGTCGGCAGCGGAATGCCCCACGGCTGCCCCGCCCGGCTGACCGAGATGTCCTCGAGGCCGCTCTCGAGCAGGCGCAGGATCTCGTTCCGGCGAATCTCCGGCACGAGGAACTCCGGGTGCGCCGCGAAATGGTCCAGCAGCGGCTGCCGGTACCTGGAGAGCCGGAAGAAGTGGTTCTTCTCGCGGATCCACTCCGGCGGTTTCAGGTGCACCGGGCAGTTCCCGTCCACGAGGTCCTTCTCCTGCTTGAACGCCTCGCAGGAGACGCAGTACCACCCCTCGTAGTACCCCTCGTACAGATCGCCCGCGTCGGCGATGCGCCGGAACACCTCGGTGACCCCGGCGCGATGGCGCGGCTCGGTCGTCCGGATGAAGTCGTCGAAGGAGATGGCGAGCTTGCCCCACACCTCCCGGAACTCCCGCTCCATGCGGTCGCAGTACTCGAGCGGGTCCACGCCCAGCTCAACCGCCCGGCGATAGACGTTCTGGGAGTGCTCGTCGTTGCCCATCACGAAATGGGTCTCGTCCCCGCGCAGGCGGCGGTACCGCGCGATGACGTCAGCCGTGATCTTCTCGTACGCGGTCCCGAGGTGGGGGCGGCTGTTGACGTAGTCGATGGCGGTGGTGAGGTAGAAGCGGGACATGGTGAAGAGACGATGATACTAGATCGGCGCCGGGGGCTGGGCCTTGGGACCTCCCGGCCCGGTCAGAACGCCAGCAAGTGCGTGTACTTCAGCATCAGCGCCCGCCCCGTGCTCCCCGGCCCGCGCGTCTCGTTCCACACCACGTAGATGTCGCTCAGCGGCCGGTGAATCAGATTGAAGCGCACGTTCGACAGCCACGTGTCCGCTTCGCCGTTGTACTGCACGAAGGCGTTCAGGAACATCCGCGGCGTGAACGACTAGTCCAGCCGCAGCCCCAGCAGGTCCGCCGTGAACGACCCCTCCGGCAGCCGCACCACGCTGCGCGACACGCTGGCCGACGCCGCCAGGTGCGAGCTGAACCGGTAGCGCAGGCTCGCGCTGCCCGCGCGCTGCCGGCCCGTCCAGAACTCTCCGCCCCTGAACTCCACGCCGCCCGACAGCGCGGCGCTCCGGTTCGCATCAACGCTCACCCCCACGTCTTCATACCGGTACACGCCCGGCGCCACCGTCAGCACGGGCCCGATCCCGAACGGCCGGCCGAGCCGCTCGAAGGTGCTGTTCGCCCACGCCCGCACCTCCGCCGTGTTGAAGAACAGCACGCCGGCGGTCACGCCTCCCACCCGCGTGAGTGACGATGAGAAGCGGTCGTCGGCGGTGGCGTCGAACTGCGCCGTCAGCGTGTACTCGCGGATTCGGCTCGCCGGGCTCGACGGCCGCAGCACGCGGGTGTACGTGCTGAACAGCGTGCCAATGCCTCGCCGCGGCACGAACCCCAGGTCGTGGCGGAACCGGTCGTCGACGTGCACGTACCCCAGCCGCATGCGGTGCGCGGCGGCGTCCAGGCGCAGGCTGCCGCGGCCGGCCCAGCCGCTTGCGCCGCCGAGCGCGCTGCTGTGCATGGCAAACGCCTCGATCTCCATCGTCCGCCTGGGCCGCACGCGCAGCTCGCCGCCGAAGACGCGGTTGAACGGATCCGCACCGCCCGATTCGCGGCCAAAGTAGAACACGCTGGCCGAGGCGGCCGACGTCAGCTCGCGCGCCGCCCGCGCCGCGACCCAGGTGTCGCCCGGTCGTCCCTCCACATCCTCGGTGCGCATCGTCATCAGGCCGATGGTGTGCCGGCCGGCGCGCCCCGTCAGCCGGAGCCCGCCCACGACCGGGATCGGCTGCCCGGCGCTCGAGAGGCCGATGCGCCGGCTGAAGAACGGCACCAGCTCGCGCCGCGGCGTCTCGCGGTTGTTCTCCACGAGGCCGATCTGGAAGGCGGTGGGGCTCTCGAGGAAGAACTCGCGCTTCTCGGGGAAGAACAGGCTGAAGCGCGTGAGGTTGATCTGCTGCTCGTCGGCCTCGACCTGCGAGAAGTCGGTGCGCCAGCTCGCGTCGAGCAGCAGCGACGACGTGATGCCCCATTTTAGATCGACGCCGCCGTCGGCGTCGCCGGTCCGGCCGGACGGCCCGGGCTCGGCCCGGCCCGCCTGGCCCGTGACGAACGGCTTGATCTGCAGGTTGCGGCCCGGCCGGGCGTTGGCGATGCCGGCGAGCGTGCCGGCGTACGCCGTGTTGTAGTGCGAGAACTGGCGCGGCACGGGCGCCCACGTGGACGTCTCGTTGATGCGGCGCGCCCACCGCACCATGTTCAGGCCCCATTCCTGGATGTCGCCATCAGGAAACCGGAGGGTCTTGAACGGGACGGCGTACTCGAGGCTCCAGCCGTCGGGGTGGATCGCGGTCCTGACGAACCAGACGCCGTCCCAGTTGGCGTCGTTCCGGCGGCCGCTGTCGTAGCCGAGCGACTCGCGCTGCGCCCCCCCGGGATTGGTGAGGAATCCGTAGGCGCTGCGGCGGTCCTGAAAGGTGTCGAGGACCAGCCCGAACCCGTCGCCGCTGCTGCCGCCAAAGTCACGCTTCAGCTCGTTGGTGATCAGGCGGTCGGGCTCGGGGTCGTACAGCATCGCGCCCACGTAGAGCATCTCGGCGTTGTAGAGGAAGCGCACCTCGGTGCGGCGCGTGGCCAGCGCGAACTCGTCGGGCTGCTGCTGGTAGAAGTCGGTGACGACCGGCGCGGTCTGCCAGGCGGGCTCGTCGAGGACGCCGTCGAGGCGGATGGGCTGATCGATGCGGACCGCCGCGGCACGCTTGGCGGCCCGGACGACGTCGAGGTCAGCCGGCGCCGGCGCAGACTGAGGCGGCGCGGCGGACGCACGCGCATCCGTCCCCGCCGCGAGCAGCACGACGGCCAGGAGGACGGCATAGGTCACGCGCCCTCGCGGTCCAGGTACGCCTTCGTCGCCATCGCCTGCACTTCCTTGATCGACAGGCTGTGCTCGGCGGCGAGGCGGGCGCAGTCCTCGAACTCAGGGGACGCGTTGACGACCGCGCCGTCGCGCCGCGAGACCTTGAAGCGGACGGGGCCCAGGCGCGTCTCGACCGTCACGACCTCGCGCGTGAGGCACTCCCGCTCCACCTCCTGGTAGCGCAGCCCGATCGTGGTGGTCTCGCGAAACAGGATGGCGCTCAGCGGCTCGCGGAGCGCAGGCGCCGCGAGCACGGTCACCAGCGTGCCGGGCCGGTTCTTCTTCATCTGCACGGGCACGTAGAACACCTCGTGCGCCCCCGCCGCGTAGAGCCGGTCCATCAGCACCCCGAAGATCTGGGGGTTCATGTCGTCGACCTCGAACTCCAGGACGCCCACCCGGTCCCCGGGCCGATCGCCCGCGCGTTCGCCGACGAACAGGCGGAAGACGTTGGGCACGCCGGGGAAGTCCCGTGCGCCCGCGCCGTAGCCGACGCGCTCGGTCCGCATGGCGGGCAGCGGACCGTACCCGCTGGCGTACCCCGTCACGAGCAGCGCCCCGGTCGGCGTCACCAGCTCGGCCGGCGGGCCCTGCGCGTAGATGGGCACGCCCTCGAGCAACCGCGCGGTCGCCGGGGCCGGCACCGGAAACGTGCCGTGCTCGCACTCGACGGTGCCGCTGCCGACGTTGAGCGGCGACGAGACAATGTCGGTCGCGCCGAACCACTCCAGGCCGAACACCGCGCCGACGATGTCGACGATGGAGTCGAGGGCGCCGACCTCGTGCAGGTGGATCTGGTCGACCGGCATCTGGTGAATGGCCGCCTCCGCCTCCGCGAGACGCGTGAACAGCGCCTTCGCGCGCGCCTGGCCCGCCGCCGACAGCGCCGATCGCCCGATGAGGGCGGCGATCTGCTCCAGGGAGTGGTGCGGGTGGTGGTGGTGATGATGACCTTCGTCGTGCGGACGGTGCCCGTGAGCACCCTTCCCCTGACCGTGCGTCGTGGGTTCCCCGTCGTGCGGAAGACGACGACCTTCGTGCGGCTCCTCGACGAGCCGGAAGCGCGTGGCGTCCACGCCCGCGCGGGACACGCGCTCGGCGGCGATCGTGAACGGCCGGTTGCCCAGGGGCAGGCTGCCGAGCGCGGCGCGCAGCGCGTCGAGCGGCAGTCCCGCGTCGAGGAGCGCGCCGAGCATCATGTCGCCCGACACGCCGGAGAAGCAGTCGAAGTAGAGGATGCGGGACATGGGATCAGGCGTTGGGCTTGGGCTCTGGGCTTTGGGCTCACGGGAGACGGCCCGTCTCCCTGAAACTGAAATACCGCGTGTCGGCCAGGACCAGGTGATCCACGACGTCGATCCCCATCAGGTCGCCCGCCGCCATCAGCCGCCGCGTGAGCGCCTCATCGTCGCGACTCGGCATCGGGTCCCCGGACGGGTGGTTGTGAAAGAGAATCAGCGCCGCCGCACCGCCGGCCACCGCCTCCCGGAACACCTCGCGCGGATGGACGACGCTCGCGTCGAGCGTGCCCACCGAGAGCACCTTGGTCCGGAGCACGCGATGCCGCGTGTCGAGCAGGAGGACGCCGAACTGCTCGACCGACGCCGCGCCGAATTCCGGTATCAGGTAGCGGGCCGCGTCGCGCGGGCTCATGCACTGGGGTCGGGCCTGCGCCGCGCGCATCAGCGTCCGACGGCCGATCTCGATGGCGGCCAGGATCTGCGCCGCCCGCGCCGGACCCACACCCGGAATCCGCCGCAGCTCGTCGTGCGTCACGCGCGTCAGCGCCTGCACGCCGCCGACGGCGGCCAGCAGGTCGTTGCCCAGATCGAGCGCCGTCCGCCGCCGCGACCCGCTGCCGACGACGACCGCCAGCAGCTCGTTGTCACCCAGCGCGGCCGATCCGAGCCGTGCCAGCTTCTCGCGTGGTCGATCGTGCGGCGCGAGGTTTTTCATCGTAGCAGGTGTCCGGCGCGCGTCGCCAGCGGCCATTCCCCGGCGGGCGGGCCTTGCTATACTGAGTCGATGGTCCGTCGCCTCTTCGCTTCGACTGTGCTCCTCGCGCTCGCGGCCGCGTGCGCCAACCCCCCGGACAAGGAAATGAACCGGGCGCAGGGCGCGATCGACGCGGCGCGGGCGGCCGGGGCCGACCGCTACGCCCCGGCGGAGCTCGAGGCGGCCACCGCCGCGCTGGCCGGCGCCGAGGAATCGGTCGCCCAAGGCGACTATCGCCTGGCGTTCAGCCAGGCGCTCGACGCCTCCGGGGCCGCGCAGGCGGCCGCCCGGCGCGCGGCGGATCAGAAGGCGAACGTCCGCAGCGAGACGGAGCGCGCTCTCGGGGCGGCCGACGCGGCGCTCGCCGACGCGGCCGCCCGGCTCAGCGCCGCCCGAAACGTGCGCGGCACGGCGGCCGCCGCCGAGGCGCTCGAGGACGCGATCGCCCGCACCGAGCGGGGCGTGCAAGAAGCGCGCTCGGCGCTCCGCGACGATGACTATCTCGCCGCGCGCGACGCCCTCGCCGGCGTTCTGGACCGCCTCGAGGCCGCGACGAAGGACCTGAACGCCCTCCTCCCCTCCCGACTCCGCCGTTAGCGTCGCGGCCATCCACGTTCCGGACCGGCAGAATCTGCCACGTGTGTGCCCGGTGTCCTGGTGGGATTCCGCCGCCGAGGGACCGCTACGCGAGGAGCCCGCCGAGCGCCATCACCAGCACCACGATGACGAAGAACCCGACGATGTCCAGCACGATGCCGTGGCGAATCATCGCGGTAATCGGCACGTAGCCCGAGCTGTAGACGATGGCGTTGGGCGGCGTGGAGATCGGCATCATGAACGCCATGCTGGCCGCGAGCGTCACGCCGAGCACCGGCGCGACCGGGTCGATCCCGGCGGCCTGCGACACGCCGATCGCGATGGGAATGATCATGGTCGCCGAGGCCGTATTCGACGCGACCTCCGAGATCGAGCTCCCGAGGGCGGTGAAGATCGCGGTGAACGCCAGCGACGACTGTACCGGCATCCAGGCGAACAGGCCGCGGCCGGCCGCCTCGGCGAGGCCGGTCGTGAACGTCAGGCCGCCGAGCGCCAGGCCGCCGCCGAACAGGAGGACGATGCCCCAGTCGATGCGCACGGCCTCCTCCCACGTCAACGTGAACCGGCGGGACGGCCAGTCAATCGGCAGCACGAACAGCAGGAGCGCGCCGATGAGCGCGGCCGCCGCCTCGGGCACCGACGCGCCGAAGACGGCCGCCGCGCGCGAGTCGCCGAGCCCGGCCACGGCGAGCACACCGGGCGTCAGCCACAACGCGACCGTCAGCGCGAACGCGGCCAGCACGTTGCGCTGGCCGCGCGTGGGCGGCCCGAGCCTGCGCAGCTCCTCCACGACGAACCCGGCGCGGCCCATCGTCAGCGTGGTGCCCTTGAGGCAGGTGAGCCAGAAATAGCCGGCCATGAGCGCGAACATCGACGCCGTCACCGGCACCCCGAGCACCATCCAGCTGAAGAACGAGATGTGCGTGCCGGTCGCGCGCTCGAACAGCGCGATGCCGATCAGGTTCGGCGGCGTGCCGACCGGCGTCGCCATGCCGCCAATCGACGCGCCGTAGGCGGTCATCAGCATCATCGCAAGCGCGAACCGGCCCACGTCGCGCCCCGCGTTCGCGTGCGTGCCCCGCAGATGGGACACGACCGACAGGGCAATCGGCAGCATCATCGCGGCGGTGGCGGTGTTGCTGATCCACATCGAGAGCACCGTGGACACTAGGCCGAACGCGACGACGACCCGGAAGGGGCTGCGCCCGACCCACCGCAGGGACAGCGCCGTGAACGCGATACGGCGATCGAGGCCGTGGACGAACATCGCCTCGGCCAGCATGAAGCTGCCGATGAACAGGAAGATGATGGGATCGGCGAACGGCGCCAGGACCTGCCGCGCCGGGGCCACCTGCAACAGCACCGCCAGGACCGGTCCGGCCACGGCGGTGGCGGCCATCGGCGCGGCCTCCGTGACCCAATAGACGACGACGAACGCGAAGACGGCAGCGAGCCGGTGCGCCGGCGCCGACAACGCCGGCATCGGCACCAGCAGCACGACCACGAACAGGATTGGCCCGAGGAACAGGCCGACCGCCTGGCGGCGGCGGTTGAAGCGTGCCTCGGCCGCCGTGTAGGCGTCGACGACTGGAGACCCGGCCGCCAGGCCCGTCACGCGTCCGCTGTCGTCCGATCCCCGGTCCGCCCCAGCCATCGTCCCTCCATGATCACTTCAGCCCACCCCGTGAGGTAGATCCCCTCGTCGCGCCACTCGACCTGCTGCGTGCCGCCGGGCGAAACGACCTCGACGTCCCGGCCGGCGCCGCCGAACGCGGCCGCCGCGACGGCGGCGGCGCAGGCGCCGGTGCCCGAGGCGCGCGTGGGTCCGACGCCGCGCTCCCAGATCAGGATGCGCACCCGATTCGGCGCCTCGACCGCGGCCAACTCGACGTTGGTGCCCTCGGGAAACGCCGGGTGCGTCGCGAGCGCCAGGCCGAACCGCCGCAGCCGCGCGTCGCTGGCCTCGCCGAGCAGGACGCACTGGGGATTGCCCACGCGCAGCGTGACGACCGTCAGCTCGTCACCACCCACGGCGAGCCGGCGCTGCATCAGGTCGGTGGGCGGACCCATCGCAGCCCGGAACGTGAGCCGGCGGCCGTCGCGGCGGACGAGCTCCAGGCGCTTGTCGCCCGCCTCGGTCCGGATGGCCACCGGCGCCCCTGCCGTCACGCGTCCGGTCTCGACGAGCCAGGCCGCGAGACACCGCACGCCGTTGCCCGAGACCTCGGAGCGGCTGCCGTCCGCGTTGAGGAGCCGCATCGCCGCGCCGCCAGTCGCCGGGCTGTGCAGGATCAACCCGTCCGCGCCGATGCCCGTCTGGCGGTCGCAGATCGCGCGCGCGAGCGCGCCGGCGTCTCGGTCGCCGGCCGCCTCGGCGTCGGCGAGCAGGAAGTCGTTGCCGTAGGCGTGAGCTTTGACGACGTGCAGCATGATCGCGGCGCGCGCCGATGCCGGCGCCCCGCCTACTATAAGATACTGTCCGCGTTTCACGCGGCACGATGTGAACCCACCGACCTCGACCTTCATGCTCGCCGTCGCGCTGGCCGCCGGCATCCTCGCGCAGAGAGTCGCGCGTCAGCTCAGGCTGCCGGGCATCGTCCTCCTCCTCGCGGCCGGCGTGGCCATGGGTCCCGACGGCCTCGGCTGGGTCGATCCGCACGCGCTCGGCGAGGGACTGTTCGGGCTGATCGACTTCGGCGTCGCGGTGATCCTCTTCGAGGGAGGCCGGGTTCCCCGTCGTCTTTGGCGACGCGCTCTCGGACCGGACGCTGCAGCGGGCGCGAATCGACCTGGTCGGCGCCGCGATTGGCGCGACGCCGAACGGTTCCGAATGAGCCGCGCGCCGAAGCGCCTGATCGCACAGACCGCCGAGCGCGTCGGCTCCATTTGAATGTTATGCGGCCAATCACGCCGTCTTCGTACGAACGACCAGGTCGACCTCGCAGTTGAGTACTTGGAGCAGAGCCAATACCTGGTCCACCGACTTGCGGTAGTTGGTCTGATCGAGAAGCCGGTACAGTTGCGCCGCCGATGTTCCGAGCCGACGCATGATCTCTCGTTTCGAGAGCGGGCTGGCGGCGGCTCGCTTCTGCGCTTCGAGGGTGAGCCGATAGAGCAAAAGGTTCCTCAGATAGCTGGGATCCTGGTTGTACTCGAGCACCTGCTCCACATGCACCGTCCCGCTGCGCCCGGAGTCGAGCACATACGTGAACGCTTCCCGGCCGGCCTCCACATCCACGAAGCTCTCGCGCACAGGATCCTCGACCGTGGGCGTCGGGTCTCCCTGAGAAAACGGCAAGACCAGTGTCTTGGTGGAGGTGCGGATCTCAAAACTTTTCTTGCGATTGTTGTGCCTGACGGCGCGGATCTTCACAGTACGCCCTCCGCTTCGAGTTCTGCGATCAACGCCAATACCCGGCGTGACGCGACGCCTTTCATTGGCACTTTGTTGTCCAGGTCCCACTTCACGACCAGCTTGGAGTCGCGATACACGTGAACGTGGCGTGGAGGATGGTCGCCTTTCCAGGTGATGAACACGTACCCGCCACGCCGGTGCTTGCGCACGAGATCATGATGTTACCACATGAGGTAACACTCCGGAATGGGAACTGGTTGCCCCAGTTTGTGTCCGCATCACGACCGCGCGTGAGCCGCGGCGGCCACTCGCGCGGATTGTGCCACAGAACGGCCACGCCGTCGGCTCCACGCGCTTGTTAGCGGCGGTGCTTCGCGCTACAGTTGAGCCATGAAAGTAGCCTTCGAGCTGCCGCCCGCGCAAGCAGAAAAGCTCCGTCAAGAAGCCGAGCGCCTGGGTGTGCCCGTCACCGAATTGGCCCGAGCGGCCGTTTCGGATCTGCTGGCAGCGCCCGATGACGATTTCCGAGCCGTGGCGCAGCGAGTGCTGCGGAAGAATCAGGAACTTTACCGGCGCCTCGCCTGATGCGCTACCTCACGCTCGCCGAGGTCGTCGATCTGCACCGCAGACTGATCGAAAGCACGGGCGGCGCCTCCGGGATTCGGGATCTCGGCGCACTGGAGTCCGCCCTCGCCCAGCCGAGAGCCAGTTTCGGAGGCGTCGACCTTCACGCCTCGCTCACTGACAACGCCGCCGCCCTGTGTTTCTCGTTGGTGAACAACCACGCGTTCGTCGACGGGAACAAGCGCCTCGCCCATGCCGCGACGGAGACATTCTTGATTCTGAACGGCAGCGAGATCGACGCCCCTGTCGATGAACAGGAGCGGTTGATGCTCGACTTGGCGTCCGGCCGAGTGACGCGCGAGGAACTGGCGGCTTGGCTCCTTGCCCGCCTTCGTCAGGCCGGTTGATTGTTCCGCCGTCTAACGTCAGGCTTCAGCCGCGGCGGCCTCATGATCGCGCGGGCTGCCGTCGGTAAGCCGTGTCAGCCAACTTGATTTGAATATATAACTAAGTATATAGCGGTCCGTGTCCGAGAAACCCGTGTCATGGCTCGGCTCGTCGCTCGAGGACGTTCGGGCGTTCCCTGAGGACGCCCGCCGTGCCGCCGGGACCAGCTCGGCCGGGTGCAGCAGGGCCTTCTGCCGACCGACTGGAAGCCGATGTCCACGGTGGGACCAGGCGCCATTGAGATTCGCGTGCACACCCGAGTCGAGCATCGCATCTTCTACGTCGCGAAGTTCGAGGAGGCCGTGTACGTGCTTCATGCGTTCGAGAAGCGAACGCGCCAGACACCTCAGCCCGAAATCGAGCTGGCTCGGAAGCGCCTCGCCGACCTGATCCGTCGCCGTGCGCGGAAGCCGGAGGCCCCATGACCACGAAGATTCGACGTTCGAGCGGCAACGTGTTCCGAGACCTGGGGTTTTCCACCGAGGAGGCGACGAACCTCAAGCTCCGGTCCGACCTCATGATTCGGCTGAGCAAGTTAATTGACGCCCGCGGTCTCACCCAAGCCCAGGCGGCGGAACTCTTTGGCGTCACGCAACCCAGAATCAGCGACCTCGTCCGAGGCAAGATCGACCGATTCAGCATCGATACGCTCATCGCCATGCTCGGTCATGCTGGCGTCGGCGTTCAAATCGTTATTGGTCGTTCTTCGAAAGTTGCCTAATGGCAGGACTGACCCGCGGCGCGTCCCACCTCACTGGCGCCGTCGGGTCCAGTCCATGTTAGGCGCCATCGGGTACAAACCGGGTACATAGGTAACAGAATAAACCGGGAACATGGGTGACACCAGTACGCTGGGGATCAACTGGAGGTTGGTCGATGCCCTGGCTGGAGACATCACCCGTGGAGCAACGAGAACG
>Ga0326597_10000831_pt1 | contig 52411 bp, 47 predicted proteins | sample RVTome_12_FD_203789 | JGI IMG/M metagenome (GOLD analysis project Ga0326597, IMG submission 203789) | Soil microbial communities from uranium-contaminated site in the Upper Colorado River Basin, Wyoming, United States - RVT100D185 | ecosystem: Environmental > Terrestrial > Soil > Contaminated >... | reverse complement strand
GTCGCTTGGGCAGTTTGTGTTGGATCAGCCGTATTTCCAGCGTGAAATCGGGCTGGACCCTGCCCTGTGCCGTATCGTCAAGGTCTCCGGGGACAGCATGGAGCCTACCTTTCGCTCCGGTGACCCGGTGCTGGTTAACCTGGCGGAGAATCAGCAGCCGGCCGACGGCATCTGGGTCATCCGCATCGGCCTGGGCACATTCGTCAAGCGGCTACAGTTCATGCTGGGCGGAACAGTCCGCGTCGTCTCCGACAACCCCGCCTACCAGGACCAGGTGCTTGACCTCACCGAGGAACAGCCTGACTTCCAGATGATCGGGCGCGTCGTTTGGAGTCCCCGCCTGCATTGATGCACGCCCCGCGCGTGATTCGGGTGGGAGAACAATCCGAAAGGGGGGCAGGGAAACGATGGAAATTGTGCTGCTTTGGCTTGGCTTGAGTGTGCTGGCCGGCGTGGCTGCCTACAGCCGGGGCCGCAGCTTTTTTGGATTCTTGTTGCTCTCCCTGATTTTCTCCCCCCTGATCGGGCTGATCGGCGCGCTGGTGGTTTCCCGAGACCAGGTTGTGATCGATGCACGAGCCGTGTCGGGCGGGTCGCAGCGCAAATGTCCGTTTTGCGCGGAATTGATTCAGCCCGCTGCCAAGGTGTGCAAGCACTGCGGCCGCGACCTGCCCGCGGCATAGCACCACGCCGGCCCGATAACCCGCCGCGCTTTCGCGGGCGGATTCCGACTGCCATATCCCCTAGCCTGCGCACTGATGCTTTTGCGCCATAGCGCAGAAACCGTGCGCCACAGCGCACAACTCTGTAATTGCGCCATAGCGCATAACACCGGCTCGCGGATCTCCCGCGGCTGGATGCACACGCAGGCGGGCATGGACAAGCGCCTTTCCCCCAATTTTCTGCTTAGTGAGTTCACACGCTCCCAGGCTGCCGCGCGGCAGGGGCGGGACGTGATCGTGTTGCCGGACTCCCCCGTGGAATACAGCCTGCGCCGCCTGTGCAAGCTGGTGCTCCAGCCCCTGCGTGAAGCCGTGGGTCCCATTCAGGTGACATCGGGCTACCGACCGGCCTGGCTCAACGAGTTGATCGGCGGCTCGCCGCGCAGCCAGCATGGCTTCGGCCTGGCCGCGGACATCGTGGCCGCCGGCATGTCGCCCCTGCAGCTCTGCCGCCGTATCCACGCCCTGGGCCTGCCCTACGATCAGCTCATCCATGAGTTCAGCGGTTGGTGCCACGTGAGCATCGCGGCCGACGGCCTGGCCCGCGCCGAGCAGCTCACGGCCTATCACCAGGACGGTTTTGCCAAATACACCGAGGGCCTCCACAGCATCGAGTCCCTGGCCGCCTGACGGATGCCATTGCGCCATAGCGCACAACAACTGTTTCTGACCCCATTCAAGGACGATGCAATGGGTATTGTTGCGATCCTGAAGCAAGCCGCCGCCGGCGCGATCCGCACCGCCGTGGGCGAGGCGGTCACCGCCAAGCTGGCCCAGCGGCCCCCGGCCGACGACGCCGGTGAGCGCAAGGGGCTGATCCAGTCCAGGACCGTGTGGGGCGTGGCCCTGATGGGTGCCTCCGATTGGCTGGCCCAGGCCCTCACCGGCCTGTTGCCGGTGCTGGCCGAGGGCGTCGGCTACCGGCTCGACGCGGCGGCCACCACCGACATCGTGCAGCAGCTGCTCGTGGCGGGCGGCGCCGTGCTGGCCATTATCGGCCGCCTGCGGGCCGCCAAGCGTATCGGTTGATGTTGTGCGCTATGGCGCAATTACAGTGGAGACGGGCATGGGTTTCGACGCTTGGCGCTTCTGGTGGGACATCGCCCAGTTCGCCGTGACGGCGGCGGTGGGTTTTTACGTCTATATCAGTAACCGCCAGCGGGTGACCCAGGAGCGCCTGGTCACGCTGGAGCGCGAGGTGGACGGGCGCCTGGACGACCATGCCGAGCGCATCACCAAGCTGGAGGGCCGTGTGGAATACCTGCCCACCCACGGCGATCTGCAGTCCATCCGCGAGGGCCTGTCAGCCCAGAACGCACTGATCAGCGGCATGGCGGAATCCCTGGCGGCCCTGCGCCAGTCGGTGGACCGCATCAATGACTATTTGCTGAGCAACTCGCACCGATGAGCACCTTTGCTGAACACGTGGCCGAGGACCGCCGCCTGAGCCTGCTATTGCTGCTGGCCGACAGCCCGGCCTATGCGGCCAATGAGCACCTGCTGCGCGCGGCCCTGGAGGGCTTCGGCCATCTGCCCAGCACCGACCAGGTGCGCGGCGACCTGGCCTGGCTGGCCGAGCAGGGCCTGGCGGAAACCTCGGACGTGGCCGGCGTGTCGATCGCCAAGGCCACCGCGCGCGGGCTGGACGTGGCCGCGGGCCGGGCCGTGCAACCGGGCGTCAAGCGCCCCAGCCCGTAGGGGCGCGCATGGGACGCAAGTCGACCATCGGCAAGCTGGACCCGCGCATCCGTGAGGAAGTCGACCGCCTGATCCGGGATGGGCGGGCCACCATCGACCAGATCGTGGACGCCCTGCGCGGCCTGGGCGCGGAGGTCAGCCGCAGTGCGGTGGGCCGCTACGTGCAGAACGCCAACGCCCAGCTGGAGAAGTACCGCCAGGCCCAGGAAGTGGCGCGGGTGTGGGTGGCTCGCATGGAGGAGGAACCCGAGGGCGACGTGGGCCGGCTGCTCAGCGAAATGCTGCGCACCGTGGCCTTCCAGACCATCGGCACCCTGGACGACGGGGAGGAGGCGGCTTCGGCCGGGGACATCTTCTTCCTGGCCAAGGCCATCCGCGAGCTGGCCGGCGCCGACAAGACCGTGGCCGACCGCATCTTGAAGGTGCGGGCGGAGACGAAGAAGGAAGCCGCAGACAAGGCCGCCAAGGTGGCGAAAAAAGGCGGCCTCAGCGACGAGGCCGTGGAGACGATCAGGCGGGAGATACTGGGGGTGGTCAGCTAGCCCCTCGTCTTTCGCCCGGTTTGCCTACCCACGGCAACTCCGGTGCCTTTGCTTCCAGCTTTGGCCATAGCCTCGGCTGTACCTATGGATCTGGACGGTGATTTGGAGGGTGTCTGGCTCTCCCTAATCGACTTTGGTGCGGCAGTGTTTATTCTCATGGCAACTTCGTGTGTGCTCGCTTCAACCTTTAGCTGATTCCCGCTGCGAAGGGTCATTTTAGTGGTTGGGGGTGTAGTCGAATGATCCGCTTCAAAGGATTCAATACAATCAACATTGATGGTTAGTTCACCGCCATCCGTCTTTGTAAGAGTCACAAACATGGCTGCTCTCCGAATTTTGCTACTTGGAATGGCTAACACTCGAACCTGCGATTCCGCTGAGCGGCAATGAGTCTTCCGCCGACATTGCTAATGTACCAGCAATCCTGGATCAGGGATAGTTCCCCGGTTAAGGTCTGCGAAAAATCGCGGCGGGTGGGCCTGTCCTGGGGGGAGGCCAGCGACGCGGCCCTGCATGCAGCCGCCCAGGCCGGGGATGACGTGTGGTACATCGGCTACAACCAGGACATGGCGCGGGAGTTCATCGACGACTGTGCCTTCTGGGCGCGCGCCTACCAGCTCGCCGCCGACGACATGCAGGAGGACGTGTTCGAGGGCGAGGGCCTGGAAGGGCGCGACATCCTGGTCTACCGCATCAAGTTCGCCTCCGGAAACACGGTCACCGCCCTCTCCAGCCGCCCGGCCAACCTGCGCGGCAAGCAGGGCGTCGTCATCATCGACGAGGCGGCCTTCCACCCCGACCTGCCCGGGCTGATCAAGGCGGCGATGGCCCTGCTCATGTGGGGCGGCAAGGTGCGCATCATCAGCACCCACAACGGCGACGACAATTTTTTTAATGAATTGGTGCAGGATGTGCGGGCCGGAAAAAAGCCCTACAGCCTGCACCGCATCACTTTCGACGAGGCCCTGGAGCAGGGGCTCTATCGCCGTATCTGTTTGCGCCTGGGGCGGGACTGGACGCCCGCGGGCGAAGCCGCCTGGCGCCAGGAAATGCTGAACCTCTACGGCGACGACGCGGACGAGGAGCTGCACTGCATCCCCCGCGCCGGCGGCGGGGCCTACCTGTCACGGGCGCTCATCGAGGCGCGCATGGAGCCGGACTACCCGGTGCTGCGCCTGGCCTTCGACGACGACTTCACCCGGTGGGAGCAACACCTGCGCGAAGCCGAGGTGCGGGACTGGTGCGAGCGGGAGCTGCTGCCCGTGCTGGAAAAGCTCGACATCCGCCGCGCCCACGGCTTCGGCGAGGACTTCGGCCGCAGCATCGACCTGACGGTGATCGCCCCCTACGAGGAAGCCCTGGACCTCACCCGGCATTTCCCCTTCCTGGTGGAGCTGCGCAACGTGCCCTTCGAGCAGCAAAAGCAGGTGCTGTTCTATATCTGCGACCGCCTGCCCCGCTTCATGGCCGGGGCGATGGACGCCCGCGGCAACGGCCAGTACCTGGCCGAGGTGGCCCGGCAGCGTTACGGGGAGAAGGTCGAGGCCGTCATGCTCAGCACCGAATGGTACCGGGAACAGATGCCGCCCTTCCGCGCCGCCTTCCAGGACGCCGAGATCAGGCTGCCCAAGGATGCCGAGGTGCTGGAAGATCTCCGCGCCTTCCGCATGGACAAGGGCATCGCAAAAATTCCCGACACGGCCCGCAGCGGCAGCAATGGCAACCAGCGCCACGGCGACGCCGGCGTGGCGCTGGCCCTGGGCCACTACGCCAGCCGCCAGGAAGCCATCGTCTACGAAAGCCACCGCGTCACCCGCCCAGACCGCGACGCCGACCCTCACGAGCGGACGGTGCGGACGGGAAATGTGGGCTTTGGGCTGAAGGCAGGGGTTTGGTAAGCGCTCAGAAATTTGATTTGATTCTCTAGAAGTAAGGACGTATTTCTAACGCGACAAAAGATACACGGCTTCTGTGGGTGCCTCTTGTTAGGGTCCGTTATGAGACGTCCTCGATATCTGAATCTCTTGGACAAGGCCATTCAAGCGTGTTTGGCAGCGATTGAGATATATAATAAACCTGATTTTCAGTACCGCGAGGAGACCTTCGCGATACTGATGTTGAATGCCTGGGAACTCCTTCTGAAAGCCCGGATTGTCAAAATGAGTGCTGGAGATTTTGGATCAATTGAAGTCTGGGAGCCCATCAAGAAAAAGGACGGAACTGATGGAAAGAGACGAAGGCGAAGGAAGAATAGGGCTGGTAATACATTGACTATCAACATTCAAGAAGCCCTAGGCAGAGTGCAACGGTATCCGAATCCAGGAATTGATAAAAGATGCGTGGCGAATGTTATTCTGTTAATGGATATTCGTGACAATGCAATTCATTTGCACAATATGACTGGAGGATTATCACAAAAAGTTCAAGAAATTGGTTCTGCAACATTGCGAAACTTTGCTAGAGCAGCAGAAGGATGGTTTGATTATAACCTGGACAGATTCAATTTTTATATTATGCCTCTCGCATTTCAACCACCAAGATCGGCTATAGAATCATTAACTTTTTCTCAGGAAGGCACCGCTGTTAGGAATCTCATGGCGGAGATATCTCAGGCGGAGCTTATGCATCCATCAGACGAAAGCGAGAAATTTAATGTATCGATGAGAATCGAACTCCATTTTGTTCGAACGACAAACCCTGATGCACTACCGTTTCGTCACTCCAAAGACGAAGGCGCGTTCGCCGTTGAAGTCAAGGAGGAAGACCTCAGGCGGATGTTCCCTTGGGACTATCACGAACTGATTGAACAGCTTGGAAGCCGGTATGGCGACTTCAAGCAGAATTCTAAGTTCTATGATCTCAAGAGAAAGGTAGAAATTTCAGAGAAGCACAGTAGAACCCGCTATCTAGACCCGGGAAATCCAAAGAGCACTAAAAAACGCTTCTACAGTCCCGGAATATTGGGCGAATTTGATAAGCATTACACACGCAAGTAGCGGACATGTGCCGTGTGTTTAGCAAAGTCAACGCGCAATTAGTTCATCTTTAGAACACGTAGGGGCCAAGGATGGCCGAATCAACACGACTCCTAGACGCTTACGGCCGTCCGGTTACGCTGGCCGCCCTGCGCCAGGAACATGCCGCGCCCCAGCTCACCGGCGTGCGCCAGGTGTGGGCCGAGACCGTGGCCGGCGGGCTCACGCCCCAGCGCCTGGCCGCCCTGCTCCAGCGCGCCGCAGAGGGCGACCATTACGACTACCTGACCCTGGCCGAGGAAATCGAGGAGCGGGACGGGCACTACCGCAGCGTGCTGGGCACCCGCAAGCTGGCCGTGGCCGGCCTGGAGCCCGTCGTGGAAGCGGCGGGCGACGAGGCCCGCGCCGTGGAGTTGGCCGACGCGGTACGCGAGTTGACCCGCGACCCGGCCTTCGGCGACCTGGTCGGCGACCTGTTGGACGCCCTGGGCAAGGGGTTTTCGGCGGTGGAGATCAACTGGCGCGTGGCCGCCGGGCAATGGCTGCCGGGCTATGCCTGGCGCGACCCGCGCTTTTTCCAGTGGGATCAGGCCACGCGCCACGAGCTGCGCATCCGTGACGCCGCCGGCGGCGTGGACGGCCTGCCCCTGCCCCCCTACAAGTTCATCGTGCACGTGCCCCGGCTCAAGACCGGCCTGCCCATCCGCGGCGGCCTGGGGCTATCTGTTCAAGGCGTTCACCATCAAGGACTGGGCCGCCTTCCTCGAAGTCTACGGCATTCCCATGCGCGTGGGCCGCTACGGCGAGGGCGCCACCGACGAGGACATCCGCAAGCTGGTCAGCGCCGTGGCCAATCTGGGCTCCGACGCCGCCGCGGTGATTCACCGCAGCATGGAAATCGAGTTCCAGAACGCCGTGGGCGGCGGCCAGGGCAATGCGGCCCTGTTCGAGGCGGCGGCCGCCTTCTGGGACAAGCAGCTCTCCAAGATCGTGCTCGGCCAGACGGCCAGCACCGAGGGCACCCCCGGCAAGCTGGGCAACGAGCAGGCCCAAAGCGACGTGCGCGAGGACCTCGTCAAGGCCGACGCGGCGCAGCTCGCCGTCACCCTCAACCGCGACCTGGTCAAGCCCTACATCGACCTCAACTTCGGCCCGCCCCCCGAGGGCGCCTACCCGCGCCTGCTGCTGCACGTGCCGGAGCCCGAGGACATCGCCGGGCTCACCACGGCCCTCAAGGCCCTGGTGCCCCTGGGCCTGCGCGTGGAGCAGTCCGTGGTGCGGGACAAACTGGGCCTGCCCGACCCGGAAGATGACGCGGAGCTGCTCGCCGCGCCCCATGCCGCCGGCCCGCCAGACCCGCCGGAGTCGGCTGCCACCCAGGCCGCAAACCAGGCGGGGCGCTGCCCCGGCTGCGGACAATTCCATACGGCCCTCAACCAGGCCGGCGCCGGCACCGGCTTCGACGACCTGGACGAAATCGAGGCGGAGGCCCTGGCCGACTGGGAGGAACAGCTACGCCCCATGATCAACCCCATCAGCCAGCTGATCGAGGAGGCGGAAAGCTACGAAGATCTGCTGACCGGCCTGGACGCACTACTGGGCAAGCTGGAATCCCAGCAGCTCATGCGCGACCTGGGCGCCGCGCTGTTCAAGGCAAGAGGGGCGGGGGATGGGAGTAACAATGGACGCTAGTCCCTAAACCAATAGAGTTTCGATACCAAATCACCACTACATAGCATAGGAGTCTTTCCCATACCAATTTGAACGTATATAACAATGATTTTATCCAGCTGCGATGCTATGTTATCTAGTTCCTTTTCTGTATATCCTATTGGGAGGAAAAAACCTGCCCAAACGCTGCGAGATTGTCCTTCGTAAATATAATCTCCGGTACTAGGATCGACATTGGCGGATCTTCTAAGTTTATCGATTCGCCCGCGACAATTCTCCCTTGTTTTGTCCAATCCGGCGAAGATAACCTCTTGAATTCTAATCTTATTCTCATCCCATTCGTATGTGACAACATAGCTATTTGAAATTTCGTCTTTTTCTCCAATTTTCAAGAGATGTTCTTCAATCCGATATAGCCCAAACGAAAACACAGACACATTTGAATTCATCAGCTTCCTAATCGAAGCAGTAGGAGCGCTTAGACCAGAAGTTACTATTAGCGGCACCAAGACAACTACGAGAAGAAAAGCTCTCATCCGGCGCCTCCTATATTATTGTGTTAACAGGGATATCCAGCATAGCGTATGCCCAGGAAAAGCCCAATATCAGGCTATCGATTTGACCCGGCTCCCCCGAAGGAGGCGCTGGAGTACTTCCGCGCCAAGGGCTGGAAGGTCGGCTTCGACCACCGCGACGTGTGGCGCCAGGAGCACGCCTACGCCTTCACGGTGGCCAAGGCGATGGAGTTGGACGTGCTGCAGGCCATCCGGGGCGAGGTGGACAAGGCCCTGGCCGAGGGCCGCACATTCCGCCAGTTCCAGGGCGACCTGGAACCCATGCTTCAGCGGCATGGCTGGTGGGGGGTGAAGGAAATGCGGGACCCGGTGACGGGTGAACTGCGCCCGGTGCAGCTGGGCAGCCCCCGCCGGCTGCGCACCATCTACCGCGCCAACCTGCGCACGGCCCGCGCGGCGGGCCAATGGGAGCGCGCCCAGCGCAGCCTGCGCACCCACCCCTATCTGGTTTACCGCCTGGGTCCGTCGCGCGAGCACCGCGAGCAGCACGTGGGCTGGGACGGCCTGGTGCTCCCGGCCGACGACCCTTGGTGGAACACCCATATGCCCCCCAACGGCTGGGGTTGCAAGTGCCGCGTGCGCCAGGTCTCCCGCCGCGAAGCCGAGCGCCTGGGCGGGCCGGTGGAGGCGCCCAAGGTCACCACCCGCCACTGGCGCAACCGCCGCACGGGCCGGATGGAGCGGGTGCCCGTGGGCATCGATCCGGGCTGGGACACCAACCCTGGCGTGGCCCGCCTACGGCCGTTCACCCCACCCGAGCAGGACATGCCGCCGCCGGTCAGCTTTCCCCCCGGCACGGTCCCGCCGGCGATGCCCGCTCCCCGCCAGGTGTCGCAGGATCAAGTGCTGCCAGAGGGGCTGCCGCCACAGGAATACGCCGCGGCATTCCTCAAGGAGTTCGGTGCTGACCTGGGCAAGGAAGCCGTCCACGTCGATCAGGTGGGCCAGGCCGTGGCCATCAGCGAGGCTCTGTTCAAGACCTCCGGCGGGCGCTGGAAATCAACCAAGCGCGGCCGCGGGCCACTGATGCGCCTGCTGGCGCGCACGGTGCAAGAGCCGGACGAAATCTGGTGGAACTGGGAGCTGGATCAGCAGGGCAACCGGCAACTCTACCGCTACTACATTGCGCGCTGGAATGTGGGAGACGAGCAGCGGCCGGCAATGGCGCTGTTTCGCTGGGGCAACGAAGGCTGGAGCGGCATCACGGCCTTCAACCCGGACGACGTGCGGTACCTGGAACGGCAGCGCGGCGGTGTACTGGCCTGGCGTAGGGAGGAATGAGCCCGGCGGCCCGCCCACCGGGGTCGTCCCACGCGTCCTACCAAGGGCGGCGAGCGCCTCGGCGCGTGATGGACGCCATTACCGTAACCGGGCCGGAGGCCCCGTGCAATGCACAATTTCTGTCAGAAAAGCGATTTCGGAGTTCGCGGCGGGGCCATTGCCTGGAACATGGCGGCAAGCCAAACACTTTCAATGACTTGAACGAATTCCCGCATGCTGTGCCACGATTTCGGAGTTGGACGGTGCAACCCCGAACACGCGGGACGGCGGGAATCTTATACGCGTCAACGGGTTATCGCAGGACGGTGACAGATAGACAATGCCAAGCTACCCGCCGATGTCGGCCATTTCAGCCCGACACGGCCGCAAGGCAATCGGCGCGCGCTTTGGCAACGCCCATCCCGCAAAGTCTTGATATATCCCGCCATATCCCGCATCTTCCGAACACCCCCGAAGTGCCAAACTAGCCACCAAGGCACAGCGGCGCGCGGCAAGCCCCACCTGAGCGCCGATGGAAAGCGTCTGCAATGCACCGCGGCCGGTGCTGCGCTCCTCGCGGCGGATGCCCTCGGGAAAAGCCGAGCTGATATCCGTGCCCCCGCGCAGGTCACTGGGCACCGCCCCGGCATCGATCACCCCACCGGTGCTGGCGGAGGCGCTCATGTCCTCCGCATCCGGCCAGGAGAGGTGCCAGCCGACACCCAGACGGGGGTAGTCTCCGCGGGGATCGGGGCCCCAGGCCATGGCCACGAAGCCCGCACCGGCGCGCAACTGCTCCTCGGCCTGACCGGAGGCCGTGAGCTGCTCCCGCATGATGGGCACGGCACCGGCGGAGACGGCGCGGCGCGGCCCCAGCGGCAACCCGGCGGGATTGTACCACTGGGCGTCAACGCCGGCGGCCATCGCCGTCTGCGCATCGGCGAAGTACCGGCCGGTCACACCGGCCATGGCCGGCCTTTGCGGGACCAGGATGCCGAGCGCCAGCGCGGTGTACGGGGGCATCTGCAGCACGACGAGCACCATCGCGATCACGCACACGAGTCTCGCGGTTGCCGATTGCACCAGATAAGCCTAATCAAGGATTAAATGTACCGTTATAAAGAAATTGTACTTTGCTGGCGCGATTCGGAATTTTTGTACCATATTTCCGCCGAAAAGCATCCGGTTTAAGGCTGGTGCCGCGGGGGGAGGGTCCCCGGCGCGCGGGTAGCCGCCGGAGGACATGCAATGCTAGGGTGTGCCTGCCCGGAGCGGCTGCAGGGGCCCATCACCAACCAACCGGATAGCCATGGAAGACCAAGCCGTCCTCGACACCGTGACCCATCTGTGGGACGAGGGGATCACCCCGACCCTGGTGGAATTCATCCGCATTCCCAACCAGTCGCCGAGTTTCGACCGGGACTGGGCCAAGCAGGGGCACATGGAGCAGGCTGTGTCGCTGGTCACGGACTGGATCCGCCGCCAGGACATTGCCGGGCTCAGGCTGGACGTGCTGCGTGACGGCGGCCGCACGCCACTGATTCTCGTGGAGGTGGACGGCCAGAGCGACCGCACGGTGCTCATGTACGGGCACATCGACAAGCAGCCGCCCATGACCGGCTGGCGTTCAGGGCTGGGGCCCTGGGAGCCCGTGCTGGACAAGCAGGGACGGCTCTATGGGCGGGGTGGCGCGGATGATGGCTATGCCGGCTTTGCCGCCCTGGCGGCCGTGAAGACCCTGCAGGCGCTGGGGCAGCCCCATGCCCGCGTGGTGCTGGTGGTGGAATGCTCCGAGGAGAGCGGATCGCCCGACCTGCCGCATTATCTCTCCGCCGCCGCCAAGCGCATCGGCACGCCGGATCTGGTGATCTGCCTGGACTCCGGCGCGGGCAACTACGACCAGCTTTGGAGCACGACCTCGCTGCGCGGCATGGTGATGGCCAAACTGCGGGTGGAGGTGCTCGCCGAGGGGGTGCATTCCGGGCTGGCGGGGGGCATCGTGCCCTCGCCCTTTCTGGTGGTGCGGCAGCTTTTGGACCGCCTGGAGGACGCCCGGACAGGGGAGATTCTGCCCGCCGCGCTGCACGTGGAGATTCCCCAGGCCCGCCGGGACCAGGCGGCCCAGGCCGCCGCGGTGCTGGGCGATGCGATAGCGGGGGACTTTCCTTTCCTCGCCGGCGTCACACCCCTGGGGGCGACGCCCACCGAACAGTTGCTCAATACCACGTGGAAGCCTGCCGTGGCGGTGACTGGACAGACGGGCATTCCCGACGTGGAGCGGGCGGGCAACGTGCTGCTGCCCGGTGTGTTGCTCAGCCTGGCCCTGCGCATTCCGCCCACGCTGGAGCCCGCCAAGGCGGGGGCCGCCCTGCGCGAGGTGCTGGAAGCCGAGCCGCCCTTCGGCGCCAAGGTCTCCGTCACCACCGGGGGCATGCCCGGCTGGGAGGCGCCGCCCCTCGCGCCATGGCTGGAGGCCGCCACGGACAAGGCGTCGCGCGCCGTGTTCGGCAAGGAGGCATGCTACATGGGCGTGGGTGGGTCCATCCCGTTCATGCACATGATCGGCGAGAAATTCCCCGAGGCCCAGTTTCTCATCACGGGTGTGCTGGGCCCCCAGTCCAATGCCCACGGCCCCAACGAGTTTCTGCACATTCCCTACGCCAAGCGCCTCACGGCCGCCCTGGTACACATCATGGCCGACCACTACCGCCACGTGACGGGATGACGGACCGGTCCGAGCGCCGGCGGCTCAATCCTTCTGCTCGCGCCACAGGCCCAGCTTCTGCTGCACCACGCGGTCGGAGAAGCTGAACAGCACGGCGTCGCCATTCGCACGGTGGGCATGGAACTGCCAGGAGGGCACGACAAAAGTGTCGTGCGGCCCCCAGCGCAGGGTGGTGTCGCCCACCACGGTCTCGCCCTCGCCTTCCAGCACGGCATAGACCATGCCGTCGGAGGAGCGGTAGCGGGCCGCGGCGAAGCCGCCCGGCAGCCACTGGATGAAGGTGGACATGGTGGGCATGGCCGGGTCGCCCGTGACCGGATTGAGGAATTCCATCTTGATCCCGTGATGGGGATCGTATTCCCCCTGGCGGGCCATGGCGGCCAGCACCTCCCGCGAGCGGGCGTAGGGATAATGGTTGACCGGCGAGGTGAGCGCCCGCGGCGGCTCGCCCACCGGGCGCATGTTGGCCCCGTAGCGCGCCAGACTGTAGCCCGGGGGGGCCGTCTGGGGCTGCACCTCCTGCTCGTGCCGTTCCGCGAAGCCTGCGTCGAGCAGTTGCACCAGGGGCAGGTCCAGCCCATCCAGCCATACCACCGGCGCGTCCCCGTCGTTGGCGTGCTCGTGCCAGGCACCCGGCGGCGTGATGACAAAGTCCCCCGGCGCCATCTCGATGCGCTCGCCGCCCACGCCCGTGTAGGCCCTGCCCTCCAGCATGAGCCGCAGCGCGGTCTGGCTGTGCCGATGGCAGGGCGCCACCTCATGGGGCATGACCAGTTGCAGGCCCGCGTACAGGCTGCGGGTGATGCGGGCCTGGCCGCGCATGCCGGGATTCTCCAGGATCAGCACGCGGCGCTCGGCCTCCTTGGCGGTGATCAGTCCGCCGGATTCCATCAGATACGGCCGCAGCTCCTCGTAGCGCCACAGGTATGGCTGCGCGGGCGACTGGGGCTCGTGGGTCACATAGTCCGTGAAGCATTCCCACAGGGGAGCCAGATGGACGCGGTCGATCTTGTCATAGAAGACCTGACGCTCGGCAGGGGGCTTGGCGGTAGCCATGGACGGGTCCCTCCTCGAATGGCCGCGCGCGGCGCGGGCAGGGTCTGGGCCTGGTGCCGGGGCCGGGCCAGCGACAGGCCCCGGTCGCGCCGCAGGATAGCACATCCACCCTGCGCCGGTCTGCCGCCCGTGCTATGGTGCCGCAGCGGGGGCGGGGGCGCTCCCGGCGAATCCCAGCCGAGGCAGCAGCCATGAAATTCGGGATCAATTTCTTTCCGGATGTGGGGCCGGCGCTCAAGTCCGGCCAACAGTATTTCAAGGAATCCCTCAACCTGTGTGCCGTCGCCGAGGCGCTGGGCTACCACCACATCCGCATCGTGGAGCACTACTTCCAGCCCTACGGCGGCTATAGCCCCAATCCGGTGGTGTTCCTGGCCGCCGCGGCCCAGCGCACCCGTACGCTACGGCTGATCACCGGGGCCGTGCTGCCCGTGTTCAACCATCCGCTCAAGCTGGCCGGCGAGCTGGCCATGCTGGACTGCATCAGCAACGGGCGCCTGGAGATCGGCTTTGCGCGGGCGTTTCTGCCCCATGAGTTCGCGGCGTTCGGGATTCCGCTGGACGAGAGCCGAGCCCGCTTCGAAGAGGGCATGGCAGCCGTCACGGCGTTGCTGACCCAGGAGCGGGCCAGCTTCGCGGGACAATTTCACCGCTTCCAGGACATCACCTCCCTGCCACGGCCGGTGCAGCAGCCGCGACCGCCATACTGGGTGGCGGCGTTCAGCACGGAGGAGTCCTTCCGCGGGGCGGGCAGCAACGGCCATCACATCATGGCCATCCCCCTGTCCGGTGCAGCGATGGCGCCGCTGATCGCGACATACCGGGAGGCCTGGCGGGCGGCGGGGCATGCGGGGCAGGGCCGCGTGATGCTGGCCTTTCACATGTATTGCGCCCCTTCGGACGCGGAGGCCGAGGCCGTAGCCGAGCCGCTGGTCAATGCGTACCTGCATTCCCTGTACACGGCCGCCGCGGATTGGGGGCACCTGGAATCCAGGGATTACCCAGGCTACGCGACGTTGATCGAAGGGCTACGCGAGTCCAGCTACCGGCGGCAGAAGGCGCAACATGCGGTGCTGGTGGGCACACCGGAGACCATCATCGAGAATCTGCGGGCATTCTCGGCGGAGGTGGGGGGCATCGAGGTGGCGTCTTTGCAGGTGAACTTCAACGTGATGACCGAGGCCGATGCGGAGCGCTCCCTGCGGTTGTTCGCCGAGCACGTGATCCCGGCGTTCCCCTGATGGCTGCCGCAGCCGTCCCACGAAACACTTGAACCCCCGACAGCAACTCCGCTGTGCGAGGGTCCCAGGTCGGTTCGCGACCGTCCTCGGAGGAACCGCGCCGCATCCGTTTAGTTGGATTTCATCCGGCTCTACAGCCGGGACAATCGCACCGGCGCGTCATCCGCACCGGGCGATGAAGCTCGCTTGGTCGCATCTTCCATAGGCTGCGCCAATCCGTTTGCGTTCCGGGGGCCCGTCGGCCACCCAATTTCTCCGGGAGCCATCTCCCGGAGCCCTTCTCTGCTTTATTATCGAACGCGCACGGCAACGGGTCAATGGCGACAAGTTCCACCAAGGGGCATATCATGGGGGAATTACCCAACCATCAGTGGTCGCCCGCCAAGGCGTCGCGAAACTCCTGGGGAATCACCGCCGCACGCAGCTTGGCGGGGTCCTCGGGATCGGCGATGCCCATGAAGCGCAGCTCGCTGCCCACCAGTGCCACCTGGCCCGCCTTGCGCACGGTGTGCTCGAGCCGGAAGAATTTCTCCCGCCATTCCACCACGCGGGTTTCGATATCCAGCTCGTCGCGGAACTTGCAGGGAATCATGAAGCGCGCCGAGACGTCAGCGGCGGGATAGACCACGTAGTTGTAGCGGGCCTGCATGGTCTCCAGGCCGAAGCCCACGGAATAGAGCAGGTTCCACGTGCAGATGTCGAAGTAGTGAAAGAAGCGGGGATAGTAGACGATGCCGGCACCATCGCAATCGCCCCAGGCCACCATGATCCGATTCTGCAAGACACACCCTCTTCGCTCAAGTCACGGAAATCCCGGCGGCCAATGGCGCTGACGGCTGCCGGTGGCGCGCGCATCGCTGCCGCCTGCACCTTCCATCGCATGAGCGCAAAAGTCCATCGCCGCGACGGCAGGGCGGCCGCTTGGCGGCCCGCGGCGACAATCTCGCGCATACGATTATTCCACGAATGCTTCGTAGGGTTCGATTTCATCGAGCAGAATATCCAGGTCCGCCACGCGCACCTGGCGCCCGGAGAATTGTGCCACCTCGGATTCTTCCAGAATATGGATGGCACGGGAGATCGTCTCCGGCCGCGTGCCCAGCATGGACGCGATGTCCTGCCGCGAGAGCGGCAGCCGGATCACCAATGTGCCGTCCTCCTCCACTTCGCCGTAGCGGTCCTTGAGCGCGAGCAGCAGATGGGCCACGCGCGTGCGCACCGAAAGCGTGGAGTTCTGGAGCATCATGGTTTCCGCGTGGTTCAGGTCCTCGCTGATGCGCACGAGAAAGCGCAGCCCCAGAGCCGGATTGCGGCGCAGCAAGGCATCAACCAACGCCCGGTTCACAAAGCACAGGCGCACCGGTTCGACGGCCTGGGCGGTGGCCATGAATTCCTTGCGCGAGAAGAAGTCCCGATAGCCGATGGCTTCCCCGGCATGGGCCATCCCGACCACCATGGCATTGCCGTTCTCGTCGGTCTTGCGCAGGGTCACCGCGCCGCTCTCCACGCAGTACACGCCGTTGGCGGGATCTCCCTGCACGTAGATGTTCTGACCGGGCTGGAACGTGCGCACCACCTTGGAGCTGTTGAGACGGCCCAAATCCTCATCGTTGAGCACGCACCATGCGGAGCGGTCACGCCACTGGCAGGTGAAGCACTGGGGGTTTTGGTTGGGCATGGACTCGGTCGGTTTATACAGCATGGCCTGCTCCCGGTTAGGATGTGCCGGACCGTCAGTGGCGCGGGGGTGCTGCCAAATGTCTGGACACAGCAACCACGAGACGACTCTCACTCGTATGCTCCAACTTGTAGGAATCCTAACACCTGCCCCGCTTATTTGAATACTGCATTGCGCGAATTTCCCTTGCTGGGTGCCGAGCACCCCCACTGGCCCCTCTGCCGGCCTGCAGCAGACCGCAGTGGCGTCCGGGTCATGTCACGCCCTTGACATGCATCAAGCTGGACAATGTCAGGCATGGCAAAATCAATCTGTGGAAGTCGGGCCGCCCGCCGCCCGACGCAGTCACCACTTTCGTGACGGAATGTCGGCCGAAGGATGCGGGCGGGGCTGACCAGTTGTCGTCACGACTGAACGAAGAATCTCCCATGCGTATCACGGACCTCATGAATCACGAGCCACTGGTCACATGGTTGGACGAGACCCTCGCCGTGGCCGCGGCGCGCATGCGCAAGCATAACGTCAAGCGGCTGCCGGTCATCGACCGAGAGCACCACCTGTACGGAATCATCGCCGTCCGGGACATCGACCAGGCGACCGCGGAGGCCGCCCGTACCGCCAAGGCGAACCTGCTGGAAACACGGCAGGTGCGAACGCTGATGACGCGCCGGCCGATCACCTGCCTGCCGCATTCGCCCGTGCGGGTCGCGGCCGCGCTGATGCTGCGGAACAAGATCGGCTTTCTGCCGGTCGTCGACGAGACGCGTCTGGTGGGCATTCTCTCCACGACGGACATGCTCCGTGCCGCGGCCACGCTGGACCTGATGGCGCGGCAGGAGCCACGTTGGTAGCCTGAACCGATCTACTTAAGGACAACTCCTATTGGCAGGGCAGCACCAGTGCTGCCAGCTCGATTGCCGCCACGGCCAATAGAATCACCAATTCATCGGAGACTTCCATGAAACCCAAGCTCTTCCTCGCACTTCTTGTCGCGGTGCTGCTGGCGCTGCCGCTGACAGCATCGGCCCATCCGGACGATAAATCCCATGCACACCACCGTGACGACAATTCCGGCTACGGGATGGGCATGGGCGGCTATGGTATGGGGTCCGGCATGATGGGGTCCGGCGTGATGGGGCCGGGCATGGGCCCCGGCATGATGGGGCCGGGCATGGGCGGCATGGGGATGATGGGCCCCGCCATGATGGGCTGGATGGACGATCTGCCGGCGGAAAAACAGAAGCAGATGGATGCCCTGCACCTGTCCATGATGAGCGCCATGCGCGCCAAGCACCGGGAAATGCAGGATGCCCGCGAGAAGATGCATGACGCCATGCACCGCTTTCCCGTGGATCAGCCCGCGGCTCAGCAGGCGATGGAGCGCATCACGCAGATTCACAAGGAGATGTTCGCCTTTGGCCTGGGCATGATGCAGCAGATGCAGGAGATCATCGGCAAGGAGCGCTGGGAGGACATGCAGAAGCGCTTCGACGAAATGTCCGAGCAGCGCATGGGCCGCGGCAACATGCGCCGCTAGTCCCCCCTGGCGGAGCGGCTCAATCGGGCAGGGAAAGCTTGCCGAAGCCCAGGGGCCGCCCCCCGCTGCCGAAGGGCACGGCAAAGCCCGCGCCGGCCAGCGCCTCATTGGCCAGCACGGCGAACAGCACCGCCTCCTTGGCATCCGGCGGAATCCCCAATGCCGCCAGTTCCCGCCAGCGTATACCCGGCAAGGCCTGCTCCAGTCCCTCGCGCAATGTGCGGTTGTGCAGGCCCCCGCCGGAGACCAGCAGTTCCAGCGCCGCCGTATCGCCTACCACCCGCCGGATGGCCTGGGCCACCGTATCCACGGTGAGCCGGGTCAGCGTGGCCACCAGATCGTGTCCCGACAGGCCTGCCGCACCGGCGTCGAACAGCGCCCGCTCCACCAGGGCCGGCGAGAAGAGCTCCGGGCCCGTGGACTTGGGCAGGGGCTGGGCGAAGAAGGGGTGGGCAGCCAGGGCGGTCAGCAGACCTGCGTGTACGCGGCCCTCCGCGGCCAGGCGCCCCTCGGGGTCGAAGCCCTGGGCCTGGGGAAAGTGGCGCCGCACCGCCCAGTCGATCAGGGTGTTGGCCGGTCCGGTGTCCCCGGCGACCGGCGCGGCATGGCTCGCGCTGCCGGGCAACCACGTGATGTTGGCAATGCCGCCCAGGTTCAGCAGCACCCGCGCCTGAGGCACTCCACCGAAGAGCAGCGCATCCACGTAGGGTGCCAGGGGCGCGCCCTGGCCGCCGCCGGCGATCTCTTTTTGCCGAAAGTCCGAGAAGGTGGCCAGCCCCGTCACCACGGCCAGCCGATCCCCATCGCCGATCTGGAGGGTGGCATGGCGCGATGCCGGCTCGCCCCCCGCGTCGGGCGCTGCGGGCGCGCCGCCCTGTGGGGCAGGGGCAGCGACCTGAGCAGCCGGCGCATGGAACACGGTCTGCCCGTGGGAGGCCACGGCATCCACCGTCTCCGGACGCACCCCCCACCCGTCCAGCGCGGCCAGCACCATGCGCCCATGCAGCTCGCCCAGCCAGCCATGCAGGCGGGTCAACGCCGCCAGGGACACGGTGTCCACCGAGACCACACCGCGCAGATACTCGCGTTGCGCCGGGGTATAGGGCGTGGTGAGCCACTGTTCCACGGTGACCCGCGTGGCGGGGCCATGCCCGGCGATGCGGCACAGGGCGATATCCAGCCCATCCAGGGAGGTGCCGGACATCAACCCCACGATGCGGCGCTCGGGCCGCCCGGCAGCAGCCATGAGCCGGGCCCAGCGCGCCGGCGGCGAGGAATGCATGCTCATGCGGGCCGCGCCCCTTCCGGCGCCGGTTCCGCGGCGGCGGCGCCCAGGGCCTGTTGCAGGCGCTGCCGCAGGCGGGTGTGCCGCACCACGGGCCGGGCATTGTTCACCGCCATGGCCACGGCCCGCTCGGTGCCCAGCATGACCACCAGCCGCCGCCCCCGCGTGATGGCCGTGTACAGGAGGTTGCGTTGCAGCATGATGGCGTGCTGGGTGGTCACGGGAATCAGCACCGCCGGGAACTCGCTGCCCTGGGCCTTGTGCACCGTGATGGCATAGGCCAGGTTGAGCTGATCCAGCTCGCGGGTGCCGTAGGTCACGTCCCGGTCGTCAAAGGCCACCCGCACCAGAGCGCCCGTCTCGTCCCAGTCGGCGATTTCCCCCACGTCCCCGTTGAAGACGCCCTTCTCATAGTCATTGCGGATCTGCATCACGCGGTCGCCCACGCGGAAGCGCGGCGCGCCGTCGCCCCCACTGCCCCGAATTTCCCGGCCCTGCGGATTGAGCGCCGCCTGGAGCACCCGGTTGAGATTCTGTGCCCCCGTGGCGCCCTTGTGCATGGGCGTGAGCACCTGCACGTCCACCCGCGGGTTGAGCCCGAAGCGCTCGGGGATGCGCTCGGTCACCATGGTCAGCAGCTTCTCCACGATGCGTTCGGGGACGCTTTCGCGCATGAAGTAGAAGTCTGCCAGGTCGTCCCCCTCCGGCCGGCCCAGGTCGGGCGACCGGCCCAGGCGGATGGCATGGGCATTTTCCGTGATGCGGCTGCGCTCGGACTGGCGGAAGATGCGCTCCAGCCGCACCACGGGCAGCGCCCCGCAGTCGATCAGATCCTGCAGCACCATGCCCGGCCCCACGGAGGGGAGCTGGTCCACATCGCCCACCAGCACCACGCGCGCATGGGACGGCACCGCATCCAGCAGCGCGGCCAGCAGCAGCGTATCGATCATGGAGCTCTCGTCGACGATGAGCAGCTCCACCTCCAGTTGCCGTGTGGCATCGCGCTGAAACCCGCCCTTGCCCGCTTCCAGCAGGCGGTGAATCGTGCTCGCCTCGCGCCCGGTGGTCTCCGTGAGCCGCCGCGCCGCCTTGCCCGTGGGCGCGGCCAGGGCCACATTGGGCACGGTGCCCGCCACCAGGCCCAGGATGAATTGCAGGATCGTGGTCTTGCCCGTGCCGGGGCCGCCGGTGATGATGAGCATCTTTTCCGCCAGGGCCGAGCGCACGGCCTCGCGCTGCTCCTCGGCCAGGTACAGACCCGCGGCCGTCTCCATGGCCGACAGGCGCGCCTCCAGGTCGTCAATGCGGCTGAAGACCCCGCCGGTGGCGATGCGCCCCAGATGGCCGGCGATGGCCGCCTCGGCCTTGTCGTAGCGCGGGCGCAGCAGGAAGGGCGGGGCATCGGGCACGTCGTCGAAGCGGCGCAGCAGGCCGTCGCGCAGCAGGGTCTCCGCGGCGCCCTGCACCGTGTCCCGGGCCAAGTCCAGCATGGTGGCGGCCTGCTCCACCAGCGCCTCCTGGGGATAGCCCGTGTGTCCCTGCAGCGCCATTTCGTCCATCACATACAGCAGCCCGGCCTCGGCCCGCTGGGGGGCGTCCTGGGGCAGCCCCATGCGCTGGGCGATGGCGTCGGCCGTGCGGAAGCCGATGCCCTGCACGTCCATGGCCAGGCGGTACGGATTCTCCTTGATCACCTCGATGGCGGCAAAGCCATAGGCCTGGATGATGCGCTCGGAGAAGACCGGGGTGATCCCGTGGCCATGCAGAAACGTCATCACCTCACGCAAGGCCTTGTGCGCCGCCCAGCTTTCCCGCAGCCCCTCCAGCGCCTTGCGCGGAAACTTGGGCACTTCCAGCAGCTTCTCGGGCTCCTGGTCGATGATGTCGAAGGTATCCTCGCCGAAGATCTTGACGATGCGCTCGGCCGTCTTGGGACCGATGCCGGGAATGACGCCGGAGGCCAGGTAGCGGCGCATGCCCTCCAGGCTGGTGGGTTCCACCACCAGGAAATCCTTCACATTGAATTGCAGGCCGTAGTCCCGGTGCTCCTCCCAGCGTCCCCACAGCTTGAGGCTCTGCCCCTCGTGCACATTGAACATGGTGCCGCGGATGGTCACCGGGTGTCGCAACTGCTCCGGTTGCAGGCGCCCCACCAAAAAGCCGCCTTCCGGGCTCTGGTACGTAATGTGCTCCAGAATGCCGGTCAGGGTTTCCGTGTTGGCTTCGGCGGCGGGCATTGAGCGGTCTTGGCAGGCGCGGCGAGGATGACCGGAGGCAGGGCCGAGGTGTGGGTCACGCGGCGCCGGTCGATACGCCCCGTCCCCTATTGGAACGGCTGCGGCGCCCCTTGTCAATTCTCCCGGCTTGCGCAAAATCGCGCCATTGCGAGCTTTGCGTATCACCACCATCTGTCGCAATTTCTGCCTTTCCCAATACCTGCTGCTTGCGTAAGATAAGGGATCATTTTCGGTGTCAAGGACAAGAAACCCATCGGCGCGCCCGAGAGGCGCAGCACGCCGCCGAGGCAGAATGAAGACCCGCGAATTGCACTACGGTGACAATCTGGAAGTGCTGCGCCATCGCATTGCGCCGGCGTCGGTGGACCTGGTGTACCTGGACCCCCCGTTCAATTCCAAGCGCGACTACAACCTGCTGTTCCGCTCGCCCACCGGCCAGGAATCCGACGCGCAGATCACCGCTTTCGTCGACACATGGCACTGGGGCGCCCAGGCGGAGCGGGAGTTTCAGGAGCTGCTGCACCAGACCGACAACAGCGATGTCCCGCGCCTGATGGATGCGCTGCGCGCATTCCTGGGCGACAGCGACATGCTGGCCTACCTGACCATGATGACCAACCGGCTGCTGGAGCTGCGGCGCGTGCTCAAGCCGACGGGCAGCCTGTACCTGCATTGCGACCCCACGGCCAGCCACTATCTGAAGCTGGTGCTGGACGCCGTGATGGGCAAGGAATTCTTCCGCAGCGAGATCATCTGGAAGCGCACCAACGTCCACAGCGACGCCGGCACCTGGAGCAACGTCACCGACACGATCCTCTATTTCACCAAGGGCCCCACGTTCTGCTGGAATCCGCAGCATGTGCCCCACGAGCACGATTACGTCGACGCCAAGTACACCCATGACGATCAGGACGGCCGCGGCCGCTACACCCTGGGCGACATGACCAGCCCCAACCCGCGCCCCAAGCTGGTCTACGACTGGATGGGCTATGCCGCACCGGAGAAGGGCTGGCGCTACGAGCGCAAGACCATGCAGCGGCTGCACCACGAGGGCCGCATCCACTATCCCATGCGCGCCGACGGGACCATGGACACTGATCGCCGCCCGCGCCTGAAGCGCTTTCTGAACGAGATGCGCGGCCGTGTGCTGGACAACGTGTGGGTGGACATTCCGCCGCTGAACTCCCAGGCCGCCGAGCGGCTGGGCTATCCCACCCAGAAGCCCCTGGCCCTGCTGGAGCGCATCATCCTGGCGTCCAGCAACGAGGGGGACGTGGTGCTGGACCCCTTCTGCGGCTGCGGCACCGCGGTGCATGCGGCGGAGAAGCTCAAGCGGAGCTGGATCGGCATCGACATCACCAACCTGGCGATCACGCTGATCGAAAAACGGCTCAAGGATGCCTTCCCGCGCATCAGCTTCACCGTACATGGCGTCCCCCGGGACATGGAGGGGGCGCGCGACCTGGCCCGGCGGGACAAGCACCACTTCGAATGGTGGGCCTGCTCCCTGGTCAATGCGCTGCCCCAGCGGGGCCGCCGGCGCGGTGCGGATCGGGGCATCGACGGCGTGATCTTTTTCCAGGACGACCGCGGCGCCGCCAAGCGCATCCTGGTCTCTGTCAAGGGCGGCAGCCACATCAGTGTGGCCATGGTGCGCGAGTTCAAGGGCGTGCTGGAACGGGAGCAGGCCGCCATGGGCCTGTTCATCACCCTCGGCAAGCCCACCGCCGCCATGGTTGCCGAGGCCGCCGCCGCCGGGTTCTACCATTCGGAGAGCTACCACGAGGATTGGCCGCGCCTGCAACTGCTGACCATCGAGGGCCTCTTGTCAGGGCAGGAACAACCCCTGTACAAGAACATCAGTCCGGGTCTGGGTCGCCGCGCCGCGCCCCGCGAAACCACCGCCCATCGGGGCAACACGGAACTGGACCTCTGATCGCCGCCGCCGGCGCAGCCGTCTGTCAGCGCAGGGCAGTCCCAACGGCAGGGCAGTCCCAACAGCAGGGCAGTCCCAACAGCAGGTCGCGCCAATGGCGCACTGCACCGGCAGCCGATGGCCCGCCGGCCAACCCATCGCCCATTACGACGGCACTGCATTTCGCATGGACCCCATCGTCAGCACCATCATCGACCTTGTCACCCGGCAGCTTGCAGCCCAGGGCATCGACCCCCTGCCCGACCTGCCCGCGGAGCGCATCGAGCGGCCGCCCGATCCGACCCTGGGCGACTTCGCCTTTCCCTGCTTCACCCTGGCCAAGGCCCTGCGCAAGGCGCCGCCGGCCATCGCCCAGGAACTGGCGGCGGGACTGGAAGCGGCGGTGGCGGCCACCCCGGGCTTCACCCGCGTGCAGGCGGCGGGCCCCTACCTGAACTTCCACGTGGCCGCGGGGCACATGGCCCGGCTGGTGGTGCCGGCGGTGCTGGACGGCAGCTACTTCCGCGCCAACCGGGACGGCGCCGCGCCCAAGGTGATGGTGGAATACTCCCAGCCCAACACCCACAAGGCCTTCCATGTGGGGCACATGCGCAACGTGGCCCTGGGCGATGCCCTGGTGCGCATCCTGGAATACAACGGCCACGCGGTGGTGGCGGCCAACTACATCGGCGACAGCGGCACCCATATCGCCAAGTGCCTGTGGTACGACGCGGAGCACCGCACCAGCGAGCCCCCGCCCCAGGGCAGCGGGCCCTTCGCCAATCAGGCGCGGGGGGAATGGCTGGGCCGGCTCTACACCGATGCCACGCTCAAGCTGGAGGCCGCCGATGCGGAAACCCGCGTCCTGTGGGACGGAGAGATTCGCCAATACCTCCAGCGTCTGGAAGGCGGCGACGCGGCCCTGCGCCGACGCTGGCTGGAGACGCGGCAATGGAGCCTGGACGCCTTCGCGGAAATCTACCGCTGGCTGGGCGCCCGCTTCGACCATGTGTTCTACGAATCGGAGATGGAGGAGCCGGGCAAGCAGATCGTGGAAGAGGGACTCGCCCGGGGCGTCTTCATCCGCTCCCAGGGGGCCGTGGGCATCGATCTGGAGCCGGAGAAGCTGGGCTTCCTGCTGGTGCTCAAGGGCGACGGCACCACGCTGTATTCCACCAAGGACCTGGCCCTGGCGCAGATCAAGTTCGAGCGCTTCGGCATCGAGCAGTCCATCTATGTGGTGGGGGCCGAGCAGACCCTGCACTTCAAGCAGGTCTTCAAGACCCTGGAGAAGCTGGGCTATCCCCAGGCCGCCCAGTGCCGCCACGTGGCCTATGGGCTCGTGGTGCTGCCCGAGGGCAAGATGAGCTCCCGCGCGGGCAACGTGATCCTCTTCTCCGAGCTGCGCGAGTCCCTGCGGGACTACATCCAGACCAACTACCTGGCGGCCCACGAGGGGGAATGGCCGGCGGAGGAGATCGAGGAGACGGGCCGCCGCATCGCCACGGCGGGCATCCGCTACGGCATGGTCAAGCAGGACCCCGCCAAGCAGATCACCTTCGACCTCAAGGACTGGCTGATCTCCGAAGGCGATACGGGCGTGTACCTGTGCTACGCCTACACGCGCATCTGCAGCATCCGCCGCCAGGTGGAGGCCGAGCCCGACCCGAACGCCGACTTCGACCTGCTCGTCCACGAGCCCGAGAAGGCCCTGGTGCGGGAGCTGTACGACTTCAACCGCCACCTGCGCGTGGCCGCGGGCACCCTGCAACCCAACCTGCTGGCGGGCACCCTGTTCAGCCTGGCCAAGACCTTCAGCCGGGCCTATCGCGGCTCGTCGGTGAAGAATGCGGACAACCCCCAGGTGGCCGCTGCCCGGCTGGCCCTGTTCGAGGCCACCGGCCGTGTGCTGCACACGGGCCTGGCCCTGCTGGGCATCACACCGCCGGAGCGCATGTAGCCATTGGCACATTTGCCCCATCGGCAGGCATGTCGTATGCTTGGGGGATAACCCTTGGCCGGTGGTGCTGACCGCGGGCCGCTGCATGCCTCTCCGAGGAGTGATTCATGTTCGAGCATTTGCCCCCTGCCGTGGAAATCCGCGAGGTCGGGCCGCGCGACGGCCTGCAGAACGAGTCGGAATTCGTGCCGACGGAGGTGAAGCAGGAGTTCATCCGGCGGCTGGCCGCCACGGGCCTGCCCACCATCGAGATCACCTCATTCGTGAATCCCAAGTGGATTCCCGCCCTGGCGGACTGCCACGAGATCGGCAGGCAGTTTTCCCACCTGGACGGCACCCACACGACGGCGCTGATGCCCAACCTGAAAGGGCTGGAGGGCGCCAAAGCCGCGGGCATGAAGGAAATATCGGTGTTCATGTCGGCCAGCGAGTCCCACAACAAGGCCAACATCAACAAGAGCATTGACGAGACCCTGCGCCAGTTCTCCGAGGTGATTCCGGCGACCAAGGCCGAGGGCATCGCGGTGGAGGGTATGATCAGCGTGGTCTGCGGCTGCCCCTACGAGGGCGAGGTGGATCCGCGGGCCGTGCTGCGCATCGTGGAGGCGCTGCTGGACTACGGGGCCGATTCCATCGCCCTGGGCGACACCATCGGTGTGGGCGACCCCATGCAGGTGAAGGAATTGCTCAAGATGGTGATTCCCCTGGTGGGCATCGAGCGGCTGCGGGTGCACTTTCATGACACTCAGGGCACTGCCGTGGCCAACGCGGTGACGGCGCTGGACCTGGGCGTCACGCGCTATGATGCGTCCATCGGCGGGCTGGGCGGCTGCCCCTACGCCCCGGGCGCTTCGGGCAACGTGCCCACGGAGAACCTGGTTTACACCTTCGAGCGCATGGGCGTGAACACGGGCGTGGACCTGACCAAGCTGCTGGACACGGGGGCCTGGATTCAGGCCAAGCTGGGGCATAGCCTGCCCAGCAACGGCCTCAAGGCCTACCTGGGCCGCAAGATCCGCGCTGAGCAGAAAGCCGCCGCGGCATCCTGACCCCCACCTTCTGCCGGAGCGTCACCCTGTGGCGCAGCGGCCAACAGCATGGCGCAGCGGCCCGAGCATGCCCCACATCCCGACGTGACGCCGCCGCAAGCCGCGGCGGCGTTCCTGGATTCGCCCGAGACCAAGGTCTTCCGGGTGCGCTACACGGGTGCGCCCCAGCAGCTGCGCCACTATCTGCTGGCGCGCTATGGCCATGGTCGCAGTGCCAGCTGGGGGGAATCCTTCTACCCCCAGCGGGTGCGGCTGGACGGGCTGGCTGTGGACGGGCAGACCGTGGTGCAGCCGGGGCAGGAGATTGCCTACCTGCACCACCGGGCGGACGAGCTGCCCATGCCGCCGCCTCCCGTGGTGCTCCATGAGGATGACCGGCTGCTGGCCGTGCACAAGCCGGACACGGTGCCCGTGAGCCCCTCAGGGGTCTACTACTTCACGGCGCTGGTGATGGCCCTGCGCGAGCAGCATGGTCTGCCCGAACTGACGCCCATGCACCGCCTGGACCTGGAGACGAGCGGGCCCATCGTCTTTGCCAAGCGGCGCAGCGAGGTGGCCGCCTTGCACGCGCTGTTCGCCGCGGGGGCGATCCACAAGCGCTACCGGGCGCTGGCCTGGGGTCATGTCTCCGTGACACAGCGGGAGATTGCCGGACGCATCGTGCCGGATGGGAGCAGCCCCATCCAGACGCGGCTGCGCCTCGTCCCCGCTCAGCATGGCGCACCGGTCAGCCTGACGCGTGTGCATGCCATCACTCACCAGCACCACCCACGCCACGGACCGCTGAGCGAGTTGCTGCTGGAGCCGGTCACGGGCAAGACCAACCAGCTGCGGGTGCATCTGGCGGCAATCGGTCATCCCATCGTGGGGGACAAGAAGTACCATGGGGACCCGGCGGTCTTTCTGGACTGGTACGCCCACCGGGATTTCGCCCGCTTGCGGGATCGGCTGCTGCTGCCGCGCCAGGCGCTCATGTGCGAGAGCCTGGGCTTTCCCCATCCCTTCACGGGCGAACCGGTGCGCATCGCCGCGCCCGCCGACGCCTGGACTGACAAGCTGCGGGGGTTGCACGAGAGGGCCATGCCGCCCACCTGATGCGCGCCGCGCGCACCGCCTTCCGCCGGCCCGCGTTTCCGGCAGAGGGGCGGGATGTTTCGGCCTGACCCGCCATCGCTCGCGGGACAGGCCCCCCTCCCGCGACGTCCGCACATGGCATACACTGAAGGTGTACCCGTCATGGACGATTGTGCCGCGCCCGGAAAGTCGGCACAGGGGTGGCGTACGCCGTCACATCCCCACCTCCGGGACCGGCATAAGGATCGCATGCGGTCACATCCCAATGCGAGGTTGCCATGAAAGACACCACCCCTGTTGTCCTCACTCCGGAAACCCTGCACCAGCTGACCACTCGCCAGGGTGAACCCTGCGTGTCCATCTACCTGGCCGCCCACCAGCCGGGAACGCCGCCGACCGAACGGCCCATCCGGCTGAAGAACATGCTGCGCGAAGCCGAGCATGAACTCACCGGCGGCGGCATGCGCGCGGCCGATGCCCGCAAATTCCTGGCGCCGGCGGAGGTCCTGATCAACAGCGAAAAATTCTGGATGACGGAGCCCAAGCCCCTGGCCCTGTTGCTGGCCGCGGACACCTCGGCCCGCATCTTTCTGGAGCGGCCGGCCGCCGATGTGCTGGTGGTCAGCGACCACTTCCACACGCGGCCGCTGGTGCTGGATCTGATCCAAGACGAGACCACGGCAGTATTGGCCGTGAGCAAGAACCATGTGCGCGTGCTGCGGGTCAACCGGCATGGGGCCGAGCCGTTGCGGGTCAAGGGCATGCCCGCCAGCCTGAGCGACTTCCGCAAGCTGGAGGAAGCCGACCGGGACAACAAGCACCGGAAGGAGGGCGGCCGCGCCGGCAAGGCCTCCACCGCCTTCAGCGCCAGCGGCGGGGAAGACCCGGAGACCGAGGCCATCACCCGATACCTGCGGCAGATTGCGCAGGTGGTCGCCGACCAGCTGCCCGAGCGCAGCCCGACGCTGATCTGGGCCGGTGTGGACGAGGAACTCGCCATCTATCAAGGCTTCCATGAGGCACCGCGGCTGTTGCCCGTGTCGATCATGGGCAATCCGGACCGCACGGCGGACCACGAGCTGGCCACGCGGGCCCGCGAGATTCTGATGGGCGAACGGCTGCTCGAGGTGGAACAGCTCCAGGCCACCCTGGCCGAGCGCATCGGCACGGACAACAGCGCCACGACGCTGTCAGAGGTGCTCGCCGCCGCCCGGGATGGGCGCATCGATACGCTGCTGGTGGACGAGAGCGTCCATTGCTGGGGACACTTCGAGCCATCCGACGCCACGCTGCACGTGCACCCGACACGGCAGGCGGGCGATGCGGACCTGCTGGACACGGCGGTGGCGGGCACCCTGCGCACGCGGGGCCGCATTCTGCCCGTGCCCACGGGTACGCTGCCCGGCCAGGCCGGTGTGGCGGCGCTGCTGCGCTACTGACCCCGCCGTGGGTGGGAGCCGTGGCCGCCGGTGCGGCAGCGCTAGAATTGGAGGTTGAAGGCGCCGGCGACGCGGCCCGCCCCCACGGCGATGCCGAAGCGCCGGCGCTGCTCGCCCAGAAAGGTTTCCCGCACCGCATTGTTGTACTTATGGGCACCGTTGGCCGCGCTGTAGATGGCGCCGCCGTAGAAGGCCAGGGTGAGCGCGCCGAACACCGTGCCCGCGGCGACGTGATCCTGATCGAAGGACGTGACCGTGGCATAGCCCAGCAGGGCCGTCAGGAAAAAGGCCAGGCTGCCCTCCGCGTAGCGCCCCACATAAAAGCTGCCCGCCCCGGGCAGCACCGCCGACAGGCTGCCGGCCAGCATGGGCGACTTGCTGGGCAACTGAGGGGGTTCGCGCATGGCCCGGACGAAGCCCGCCGTGCGCTCCCGCAGCGGCCAGTCGGGAGGGATCGTCTCGAACTCGCCCAGGGCTTGGGCCAGTTCCGGCTCGCGCATCGCATAGGGCCGCGTGGGGTCCAGCTCCAGCCAAGCCACCCCGCGCAGGAAGTACCCGTCACCGGTCAGCGTATCGGGCAGCCGGCCCAGCGCAGCGGGCTCCAGCGCCTCCAGCGCCTGAGCCGGCTCGCTCCCCTGCAGCAGCGCGAGGCCCAGCGAAACCCGGGCGCGCCCGGCATGGGGCGAGGCAGGGAAGAAGTGCAGCAGCCGCTTGTACTCGCTCACGGCACGGTAGTATTCCCCCTGCTGCCGCAACTGCTCCGCGTAGCCCCACAGGGCATCGTCGTCCAGCGTGAGGCCCGCCCCCGCCGCCCGGCCGGGCAGCAGGCTCAGCCACAGGGCACAGGCGACAACGGCCAGGCGGCCAGGCAATCGGTGGCGGACAAGCCGCCAGGGGGCGGTGGACGGTAATCTCATGGCCCTCGTGGTACTGGGAATTGGGCCAATCGGCAACTGCCGGGCCCATGACACCCGGGAGCGGACGCCCTGCCGGCGGGCACGAATGGCTTGCCTGCCCTCGCGCAATTGTGCAAGTGTGTGCTGTCAGTGACAATCCGCGCGCGGAATCCCGCACCGCATCGCCGCCGGCCGCACCCTATCCGGCAACAGGCGGCATCTTCGACAGCCGGCAGGGCAGGCACAGGCCCCTCACGTCGGCCCGCGCGGCGGAGCACCGTTACCGGAGGGACGTGATGAGTCAGGTCTTGGAGGGCATTCGGGTATTGGACTTCGGGCGTTATATCGCCGGCCCGTTCTGTAGCACCATGTTGGCCGATTTCGGCGCGGAGGTGATCCGCATCGAAAAGGTGGACGGCAGCGAGGACCGCTTCGTGGGCCCCGTGGGGGCGAACACAGGCGCCAATTTCCTGCACATGGGTCGCAACAAGAAGGGCATGACCCTCAATCCCATGAAGCCGGAAGGCCAGGAAGTGCTCAAGCGCCTGGTGCCCACCGCGGATGTGGTGGTGGCCAATCTGCCCCTGCCCACGCTGATGCAGATGAAGATCGACTATGAGAGCCTGAAGGCCCACAAGCCGGACATCATTCTCACCATGGTCTCCGCGTTCGGCATCGATGGCCCCTACTCCGAGCGGGTGGGCTTCGACACCCTGGGCCAGGCCATGTCCGGGGCCATGTTCATGACGGGCGACGACACGGCACCCCGCCGCGCGGCCGCCCCCTATGTGGACTTCGGCACCGCGCTGTTCTCCGCCTTCGGCACCATGGCCGCCCTGCGCGAGCGGGACAAGACGGGTCGGGGGCAACTGGTGGAATCGAGCCTGTTCTCCACCGCCATGACCATGATGAATTCCATGCACATCGAGCAGTCGGTGCTGGAGATCAACCGGCCGCCCATGGGCAACCGGGGTTTCACTGCCGCGCCGGTGGACTGCTACAAGACCCAGGACGGCTTCATTTACGTGCTGGCCATCGGCAATCCCCTGTTCGAGCGCTGGGCCAAGCTGGTCGGCGAGGAAGGCTGGCTGAAGGATCCGCGCTTCGCCGACGATGACGCCCGTGGCAAGCATGCGCACCTGGTCAGCGAGCGCATGCAGCAGTGGTGCAACGAGCGCTCGACGGAACAGGCCCTGGCGGAACTGGAGCAGGCGCGTATTCCCGGCGGCAAGGTGATGAACCTGCAGGAGGCGCTGGACGACCCGCACGTGAAGGCCCGTGGGCTGCACAAGTACACGGACTATCCGGGCATCGAGAAGCCGCAGCCGCTGATGGACACGCCGGTGCGGCTGTCCGCCACGCCGGGTGGTGTGCGCCATCGCGCGCCCCTGCTGGGCGAGCACACGGACAACATTCTGGCCGGCCTGGGCTATTCGCAGGACGAGATCGAACACCTGCACGATCTGCGCGCGGTGTAGTCTCACGGCCGCCGCCGCGAAGCGGCAAGCCGGTCATGCGCTGAGCAGCAGGCAAGACGGCCCGGTTTCCCCCTTTGGGGATGCCGGGCCGTTTTCCGTTCATGGGCGCCCGCCCGCGCGGGCACACGGCGCATGCCACACGAAAGCGAAAAGCCCGGCGGCCGTGCGGCCACCGGGCTCATTCGCGATTCGTCATGGCGCCGGGACGGAACTACTTGTCCGCGCAGACCACGTCGCCGAAACGTTCCCACGTACCACCCTTGAAGCGCACCAACTGCTCGCACTCGATGGGATAGAAGTCATCCGGCCCGGTCTGGATGTTCACGCCGGGCAGCAGCATGGGCAGCTTCAGATCGTTGATGCTCGCGGCCTGCTTCATCAGGTTTTCGCGGGAGTAGTCCCCCTTGGCTTGCCGCAGCACGTGCACCATGGTCTGGGCCACGGTGTAGCCATACACGTTGAAGCCATCGTTCACGTTGGCGTCGGGGAGGTATTCCTTGAGGAACTTGACGAACTCCTCGTACTCGGGCGTGCCCTGCCACTGCGAATCGGTGGGATCCTTGAGATAGATCGCGGAGATGATGCCCTCGGAGGCCTCAAAACCGGCCTGCTTCATCACGCCGCCCACCGAGTTGGACACGGAGTTCAGGAAGTGCGTCGGCTTCCAGTTCAGGTCGGCTGCCTTGCGGATGGCCTGGGCAGCGAACTTGGGCGTGGTAATGTTGAAGAACACATTGGCGCCACTGTTCTTGAGCTGCACGATCTGGGAGTCGATCGTCGGGTCGGTTACCTCATAGGAGACTTCCTTCACGATCTTGTCCTTGGCAGCGCCCAGTCCGGCGTGAAAGCCTTCCAGGTAGTCCTTGCCGTAGTCATCGTTCTGAAACAGCACACCGATCTTGGCATCGGGAATCCGCTCCCGGATGTACTTGGCATAGATGGCGGCCTCGGTCGGGTAGGTCGGCTGCCAGCCCATGGTCCACGGGAACTTGTCGGGTTGTCCCCACTTGCCGGCACCGGTGGCCACGAACATCTGCGGCACCTGCTTGGTGTTCATGTACTCATGAATGGCGGTGTTGGTGGGCGTGCCCAGCGTCTGGAACGTGGCGATCACCCCATCCTGCTCCACCAGGCGGCGCACCTGCTCCACGGTCTTGGGCGGGCTGTAGCCGTCGTCATAGGAAATGAAGTTGATCATGTCCCCATTGATCCCGCCCTCGTCGTTGATCTTCTTGAAGTAGGCGGCGATGGCGCGGCCGATGGTCCCGTATGCGGAAGCCGGCCCGCTGTAGGGGTTGGTGTTACCGATCTTGATTTCCTGCTTTTCCGGCTTCTTTTCACAACCGGCGGTCGCAAACACCATGGCCAACGCCACGAGCATCGCGACAAGCAGCCGGGACGGTTTCAAGCTAAACATAACGCCTCCTTATTATGCGGGATGAACAATACGCGCCCAATCTGCCTTGGGGGTGATGCCTGTCTCCTGCGCCAACAGGACGATACGGGCGCCAGCACGGGTGCGCATCTCAGCGGCGCCCCGCGGCAACCTTTCTCAACAGCACGTGCACGAATCCGGAAATCCCCATGGGCATTACATACATGAAGACAATCAGGAAAACACCATAGATTGCCCAGGGCGCTGCCTTGGAAATTTCCTCGGCCACCTGCGGAATGAACTGGATGAAGATGCCACCGTAGATGGCACCGGAGATGGAGGACAAGCCACCGATCACCACGCCCACCAGCAATGTGATGGACAGAAAAATGGAGAAGCTGTCCGGCGCGACGAATTGCACCACGACCGCGCTCAGCCCGCCGGCGATCCCTGTGTACAGGGCGCTCACGCCGAACGTGAGCGACTTGTGCAGGGCCAGGTTGATGCCCATGGTCTCCGCGGCGATGTGGTGGTCGCGGATGGCCACCATGGCACGGCCGATGCGGCCCGCCAGCAGATTGCGGGCCAGGATGAAAACGATGATCGCGATGATCAGTGTCAGGAAATACAGCCACTGATCCGGATTGAGCGGCAGGCCAAAGGGCGCTTTGGGCTTGGCGATGACGATCCCCTGTACTCCCCCGGTCCAGGTTTCCGCGTACTTGAGCAGCTGTGGGGTGGCCAACGCCAAGGCGAAGGTGGCCAGCGCCAGGTACAACCCCTCCAGCCGCAAGGCGGGCAGCCCGAACAGAAAGCCCACCGTAAAGCACACCGCCGCGGCGATGGGAATGGTGATCAGGTAGTTCATCTCCGCGTGCTTGACCAGGATCGCGGTGGTGTACGCCCCCACGGCAAAGAAGGCACCGTGACCCAGGGAGATCTGGCCGTTGTACCCGGTCAGCATGTTCAGCCCCAGCAGGGCGATGGCATACACCATGGCCATGGTGAGCTGGAACACGCGATAGTTGCCCACCACGAAGGGCAGCACCAGCACCGCCACGGCCAGCACGGCAAATCCCACCAGCCGCCATTGCGCCGGCGTCATGCCGCCCACACGGGGGGCCTGCACTTGTTGCATTCCGCCTTCCATGTGCCTCTATACCCGGGTGACGACGGTTCGGCCGAACAGGCCGCTGGGCTTGACCAGGAGGACACCGATGATCAGCACCAGGGCCACCGTCAGCTTCAGTTCATTGCCCACGAAGGGCACGAAGGACCCCACGAGATTTTCCAGCACGCCCACGGTGAACCCGCCGAATACGGCGCCCCCGGGGCTGGTGATGCCGCCCAGCAGGGCGGCGGCAAACGAATACAGCAGAATCCCGCTCATCATGTTGGGATCCAGAAACACCTTGTGCGCCACCATCATGCCCGCCACTGAGCCCACCGCCGCGGCCAGACCCCAGCCCAGCGCAAGCATCCAACCCACGCGAATGCCCACCAGGCGGCTGGAGACCGGATTCTGCGCCGCCGCGCGCATGGCCAGGCCCAGCGGCGTAAAGCGGAAGAAGACGTACAGCAGGGCCAGCACCACCAGCGTAACGATCACCGAGCCGATGTCATGGCTGCCGAACTGGATGTGGCCGATGACGATGGCATGGCTGGGAAAGGGGCTGGGGAATTCCTTGATCACATAGGAAAAGATCCAGCCCGCCAGGCTGTTGAAGATCACCAGCAGGCCGATGAACACGATCACGATGGAGAGGATGGGCGCATCCTCCACGGGCCGGATCACGAAGCGCTCGATCAGCACGCCGCCGATCAACGAGATCACGATGGTCAGGAAGAAGGCCACCCAGTAGGGCATGCCCGCGTTGATCATGCTCCAGGCGATGTACGTGCTGAACATGGCCATCTCGCCCTGGGCGAAATTGACCAGTTCGGTGGCCTGGTAGATCATCACCAGCGCCAGCGCCACGGCGGCATAGATGCCACCCGTGGCCAGCCCCGCCGCAATCTGTTGAATGACAATTTCCATACCGCCGTGAACCCTGTGTGCAGGTGAATTGGCCCGTGCCCGTGACGCGGCAGCCTTCTCGGTTACAGCCTAGTAGCCCAGGTACGATCGCCGCACCGACTCATCCTCGCCGATCTGTTGCGCCGGCCCGGACAGCACGACCTGCCCGGTTTCCATCAGGTACGCGTCATCTGCCAGGCGCAAGGCCAGCGAGGCATTCTGCTCCACCAGGAGCATGCTCACGCCTTCCTCCTTGTTCACCTGGCGCAGCACCTCGAACACCTCCTTCACGACCAGCGGCGCCAGGCCGAAGGAGGGCTCATCCAGCAGCAGCAGCTTGGGCCGCAGCATGAGCGCCCGGGCGATGGCCAGCATCTGCTGCTCGCCCCCGCTCAGCGTACCGGCCTGCTGCTCGCGCCGTTCCAGCAGCACCGGAAACAGGTGGTACACCCGGTCGAAGTCCTGGGCCACCAGGGACCTGTTCTTGCGGGTATAGGCACCCAGCCGCAGATTCTCCTCCACGGTCAGGTTGACGAAGGTGCCACGCCCGTCGGGCACCTGGGCGATGCCCATGCGCACGATGTCCTCCGTGGCCTTGCTCCCGATGGCGTTGCCGTTGAATTCAATCTGGCCCTCGGTGCGCGTCAGCCCGCAGACAGCGCGCAGGGTGGTCGTCTTGCCCGCGCCGTTGGCGCCGAGGATGGTCGTGATGCCGCCCTCCTGCACCTCGAAGGCCATCCCGAACAGGGCCTGCACGCGGCCATAGTAGGCGTTGAGGCCTGAGACTTTGAGCAGAGCCGTCATGTGTCGTCTCCCCCCAGATAGGCGCGGATCACCTCCGGGTTTGCCTGCACCTCGGCAGGTGTGCCGTCGGCGATCTTGCGACCGAAGTCCAGCGCCACGACCTTGTCGGAGACGCGCATGACGAAGTTCATGTGATGCTCCACCAGCAGCACGGTCATCCCCCGCTCATCGCGGATGGCGCGCACCAGGTCCGCCAGGGATTCCACCTCCTCGTGGTTCAGCCCGCCGGCCGGTTCGTCCAGCAGCAGCAGGCGCGGCGCGGCAGCCAGGGCACGGGCCAGTTCCACCCGCTTGCGTGTGCCGAAGGGCAGGCCGTCGGCCATCACGCCCGCCACGTCCGTCAGATTCAGGTATTCCAGCAGCCCCTGGGCCGTCTCCAGCATGTGCTGCTCCTCCTGCCGCGCCCGCGGCAGGCGCAGGGCATTGGAGATGTAGTCGCCCCGCGTGCGGCTGTGGGCCCCCACCATCACATTCTCCAGCACGGTCATCTTGCCGAACAGGGCCAGGTTCTGAAACGTCCGGCCGATGCCCAGCGTGGCGATCTTGTAGGGGGGTTGCGACAGCAGGGACTTGCCGGCAAAGGCGATCCGCCCCGCATTGGGCGTGTACAGGCGGCTCAGGCAGTTGAACAGCGTGGTCTTGCCCGCGCCGTTGGGCCCAATCAGGCCGGCGATGGCCCCCGCGGGCACATTGAAGGAAACGCTGTCCAGCGCGACGATGCCGCCGAAGCGCATCGTCACGTCCTGCACTGACAGCAGAGCGTCATTCGAAGCGGAACTTGGTGCCGTCATGGTCCTCGCCACAAAACGTCAACGTCATCGATACGTGCGCCGGCGGCGCATGGGCCGTGCCGGGCTGACACCGGGCATGGCATGCCCCCGTCGCCGGGCGGCACTCGCCGGGAAATCCACGACACATCGATTGATACTGATTTGAATACGCGGCTCCCCCGCATGCCACATCTGCCTGCCAGATCCCATCACGGAACCGTGCCAGGCACGATGAAGCGTGGTCATGTATGGCAAACGGGACAGGCAGTGTCAAACGGGATTTGCAGCACTGTGGCCGCCAGGATTGTCAAGCGGCCCGGCGCGCCGCATGATGGGACGTGGTCCAAGCCTACTGCGCCACGCCGTGGCGGGCCGGGCGACCGCCGGCAATCACTTGATTCAGGAGCCCCCAAGCCCATGCTGACCAACCAGGCCCACCTGTTCTCCTTGCCCGAGGGCATGCACTATCTGAACTGCGCCTACATGTCGCCGCTCATGAAATCCGTGGAGGCCGCGGGGATCGAGGGTGTGCGGGCCAAGAGCGTGCCGGCGCGCATCACATCGGGTGACTTCTTCGCCCCGGGGGAATCGCTGCGTCTGCGGATGGGGCAACTCGTCAACGCCGAGCCGGACCGCGTGGCGCTGATTCCGGCCGTGAGCTATGGGGTGGCCATCATCACGAACAACGTGCGCCTGCGCCAGGGGCAGAATGTCGTGACGCCCGGGGAGGAATTTCCCAGCAACATCTACGGCTGGCAGGAGCGCTGCCGCCAGGACGGGGGCGAGTTGCGCATCGTGCCGCGGCCCCATGACACGCAGCACCCCGGGCAGCGCTGGAACGACGCCGTCGTCGATGCCATCGACAGCAACACGGCGGTGGTCTCCCTCACCGCGGTGCACTGGACGGACGGCACCTGGTTCGACCTGGAGCGCATCGGCGCACGCGCCCGGCAGGTGGGCGCCGCCTTCATCGTGGACGGCACCCAGTCCGTGGGCGCCTACCCCTTCGACTTCAAGGCCGTGCAGCCCGACGCGCTGATCTGCGCGGGCTACAAATGGCTGCTGGGCCCCTATAGCCTGGGCTTCATCGTCGTGGGCGACCGGTTCATGGAGGGCACCCCCATCGAGATGAACTGGATCAACCGGGAAGGCAGCGAGGACTTCAGCCAGCTCATCAATTACCGCGACGGCTATCAGCCCGGCGCGCGCCGCTACGATGTAGGGGAGCGCTCCAACCCGATCCAGATACCCATGCTCGATGCGGCACTGCGGCAGATTCTGGACTGGGGCGTGACGAACATCCAGGGCTATTGCGCGGGGCTGGAGGCCCATCTGGGCGAGGCCCTGGCGGGCACCGACTTTCTGCTCGCCCCCCAGGCGGAGCGCACCTCGCACCTGTTCGGCATCCGCCTGCCCGATCCCCATGGGCTGCCCCGCGTGTTGCAGGCCCTCCAGGAGCGGGAGATTTACGTGTCCCTGCGCGGCACCTCCGTGCGCGTCTCCCCCAACGTGTACAACACGCCGGAGGACATGCACGCCCTGGTGGAAGCGCTCAAGGCCGCCCACGCCTAGGCTGACGGTTCACGCCGGCATGGCCTGCACCAGCCCCATGCCGGCCACCCACTCGGGGACGGGCCGGTAGTAGTCCACCACCATGCGATACGGCCCCGCTGCCGCCAGGGCGGCAAAGGCCGCGATCCACGTGCGGATCTCATGACCGCCCGGCCCGCCTTCCGCGGTGATCCAGTCATCGGCAAATTCGTCCACCGCCGCCAGTTCGCCCCGTCCCAGCAGGTCGAGAAACGCCCGGTCCCAGGCCTCGTTGAGGGGCGGCGGGGTCAGCTCGCCGGTCACGTAGCCCCGGGCCCGCTCGATGATGGCTGCCTCGCGTTTGCGCATGGCCGCCGGGTCCGCGCCACGCCCGCCGATCAGGTGTTCGCGGGTGCGCGCGGAGGCGGCGAAGAAATCGGGCAGGCCGGGGCTGTGGGACAGGCCGCCGGAGCCCACCAGCAGCACGCGGCGCTCCAGGCCCGCCGCCCAGCGGCCCACGGCGGCCCCCAGCTGCCGTACACGGCGGCAGGAGGGCGCGGGCCGGGCCACGCAGTTCACGAACAGGGGAATCACCGGATACCGCTCCAGGCCGCCCGTCAGCAGGTGCAGCGGCTGCGCCACCCCATGATCCACGGCCATGCGGTAGGACAGCGCCGCATCCAGCTCCGCGGCCTGCAGGGCCTGCACCAGCGACAGGGCGTCGTCGGCGGGCACGTTGAGCGGCCCCCCGCCGGTACCGAAGTCGTCCACCGCCGTGGCCGCCGCGCCCACGCAGAACGGTGGCAGCACATCATAAAAGAAGCCGTTGTAGTGATCCGGCGAGAAGACGACGATCAGTTCGGGATCAAAGGCCCGCACGGCATCCGCCAGCCCGGCGAAGGCATCCCGCACCGCCGCCTGTACGCCGCCGGGCGGGCGCAGATGGTGCAGCAGGGGGGTGTGGGAACAGCAGATGACGCGCAGTGACATGGGCCTCTCCCGGTGCCGGGGCAGCTCAGCCCCCATCGGCCCAGAGCACCAGGGCCGCATGAATGAAATCGTTGCCCGGCGTGGGCACGCCCGTCTCGCGCCCCAGGCGCATCATGGTGCCTTGCAGCGCCTCCAGTTCCAGGGGTTTGCCCTGCATGAGGTCATAGGCCATGGAAGGGATAATCTCCGGCGGCCGCCCGTCGGTGAAGGTGAGCGTGTCCGTCACGATGCTTTCCGGCAAGGCGATGCCCAGCACCCGCGCCACCGCCTCGGTCTCCTGCATGCAGGCCTCGTAGAGCCGCCGCGTCTCCGGTTCGCCGCGCCAGGCGCCCAGGGGCTTGCGCACCACACTGCCCACGCCCGCCATGGCGTTGAGGAACAGGTACTTCTTCCACAGTTCCAGCCGGATGTCCGTGGACAGCTCCGCGGTGGGAATCCCATGGTCGTGGAAGGCGGCCAGCACGGCCTCGCAGCGCGGGCTGACCCCGCCGTCTAGCTCGCCGAAGATCAGCCGGTCCAGGTTGGTGTGAGCGATCAGGCCCGGCTCCCGGATGGATGCGGCCACGAACACGGTGCCGCCCACCATGTGCTCGGCGCCCAGCAGCGCCCCCAGCCGTTCGGCGGCATCCACCCCGTTGAGTAGGGGCAGCACCACCGTCTGTGGGCCGATCACGGGCAGCAGGCTGCGCGCCGCCGCCTCCAGCCCGTAGTCCTTTGTGCAGAACAGCACCAGATCCGCGGTGCCCAGGGTGCGTGGATCGCCTGTGGCGTCCACTGGCAGCACGGTGAAGTTGCCCGCCGTGGCGCTTTCCACCCGCAGGCCGCCCTGCCGCATGGCCTGCAAATGGGCACCGCGGGCGATGAAGGTCACGTCGGCGCCCCCCTGGGCCAGTCGGGCGCCATAGAAGCCCCCGACGCCGCCTGCCCCCATCACGACGATGCGCATGACCCTCTCCTCCGGCGGCCGACGCTGCGGCTAACTGTTGCGCAGATAGGCCAGCGCCAGGGACTTGTGCTCGTCGAAGTCCACCGGCACCACCACCCGCTCCATGCCCAGCGTCTCCCGCACACGGCTGAAGAAGCGATGCTCCGCCTCCCTGCGCTCGGCGTCCGCCTTGAGCAGCAGCGTCATGATGACCATGGCACCATTCTTCGCGGTGGTCATGTCCAGCGACTTGCAGGCACTGTCGACCGTCAGGTGGCGGAAGGTGGGCGTCGTGCGAAACGCCTTCACGCCGCCGGCCTCGGAAAGCTCTTTCAGCACACGCCGCTCGTTGGGCGCCACTTCGCCGTCCACCGCGCACATGCGGTCGGCCAGATAGAAAATCGGCTCCATGTACTTGCGGTGCAAGGCACGTGGCGGCTTGGTGATCTGCGATGTGGGCGCGACCACACCCTCAATCGGCTCCTGTTCGCTCATGGCTCTGACTCCTTTTGGGCTAAGGCTGCCAGGCGACCTCCCTGCCTTCTGGCCATGTTCTGCACGTATCCGCGCGCCTACGCGGCGGCGACTTTGCGCCTCGTCATGGGGCGCATCCTCTTATTCCAACTTCATCGCACCAAAGCAAGGGTATACAATGGAGATGCGTGACCCGAGGATTCTCCCGACGCAGCCCCCGGACTGCCACGGGAAAACGACACACGATCACCTACAATGCCCGCTCCCGTCAAAGAGAAAAGCGTCATTGCGGCCGAGCCGGCGGCACTGGACTGGCTCGACACCGAGACCATCGCCCAGGTCGAAAGCGCGCTGCGTCGGCGCACGCTGTACCGCGACGCTCACCCCGGCGAGATCACCCTGGTGCAGACGCACATTTCCTCGGTGTTTCTCACGCCGGAGCACGTGTTCAAGTTCAAGCGCCCGGTGGACCTGGGTTTTGCCGACTTTCGGCGGCTGGCGCGCCGCCGGCACTTCTGCCATCAGGAGCTGACGCTCAACCGGCGCCTGGCCGCGGACGTGTATCTGGATGTGCTTCCGCTGACCGCAGCGGGGGACGGCTTTGCCGTGGCGGGAGACGGGCCCGAGGTGGACGCCATGGTGGTCATGCGGCGCTTGCCCACGGCCGGCATGATGGACACCATGCTCGCCGCCGGCAAGGTGACGGAGGCCCACCTGGACACCCTGGCCCGGCGGCTGGCCGAATTTCATGCCCGCCCGGCGGCACTCGAAGGCAGGGCACCGGAAGGCAGGGCACCGGAAGGCAGGGCGCAGGACGACATGGCCCACGTCGGCGGCATGGCCCAACTCGCGGAGAACTGGCGGGAGAACTTTGCACAGGTGGAGCCGCATATCGGCACGCTCCTCTCCGCCGAGCGCTTCGCCGCCATCCGGGACGCGGTGGAGGGATTCATGGCCCAGCGGCGGGGCCTGCTGCAGTCCCGGGAGGACGGCGGCTTCATCCGGGATGGCCATGGCGACCTGCGTTGCGAGCATATTCAGCTCGAACCGGAGCTGCGGGTCATCGACTGCATCGAGTTCAACGACCGCTTTCGCTACGGCGATACGGCCAATGACCTGGCCTTCCTGCTGATGGACCTGGTCATGCTGGGCCATCCGCGCCTGGCGCGCGGCCTGCTCACGCGCTACGTGCAGGCCGCCGGCGACCCCGGGGCGGTGCCGCTGATCGCGTTCTACGCCTGCTACCGGGCCTTCGTGCGGGGCAAGGTGCTGGGCTTCAAGCTGGCCGACCAGAACCTGTCGGCCGGGGAGCGGGCACAGATGGAGGCCCGTGCCCGGGCATTCTTCGCCCTGGCCGAGCGCTTCGCCACCCAGATGGGGCCGCCGGTGCTGTTCCTCGTGTGCGGGCTGATGGGCTCCGGCAAGTCGGCCCTGGCCCGGGGCATGGGTGAGCAGTGGGGCATCCCCGCCTACAATTCCGATGCGTTGCGCAAGGAGATGGCCGCCGCGGAGGCCGCCGCAGCCCCCGAAGCCTCCCGTGCGGCGGACTTCGGGGCGGGCATCTACACGACGGAATGGACCGCGCGCACCTACGGGGCCCTGCTGGCGCGGGCCGAGGCCGCCCTGGCGGCGGGCAGTTCGGTGATTCTGGATGCTTCCTACGGCAAGCGGGAGCACCGCGCCGCGGCGGTGGCCCTGGCCGGGCGCTACGGGGCGGACTGGCTGCTGGTGGAATGCCGGCTGCCCGAAGCCCTGCTGCGCGATCGTCTGGAACAGCGCGCCGGCCGGGGCGACAGCATCTCCGATGGCCGCGTGGCCCTGCTGCCCGCCCAGCAGGCGGCATTCGAGCCTTTCACGGACATTCCACCGGAGCGGCACATCGTCGTGGATACAAGCGGGGAGCAGCAGGCGTCCCTGCGTCAGGTGACCGGGCACCCGCGCGTGGCCGTGCCGGCGCCCCTGTTCAGCGAGTGAGCGCCGCCCGGCCCGGCTTCCCGCCCCACGAAACAAGAAACCCGCAACCGGCGAATACCGGATGCGGGTTGTCAGGCAATCGGCAATCGAAAACAGGCAGGCTACTTGCGCTTGCCGGACACGGCGTCCTTCAGTCCCTTACCCGGGCGAAAACGCGCCACCTTGGTGGCAGCGATGGTCATCTCCTTGCCCGTCTGCGGATTGCGGCCCTTGCGCTTGGCGCGCTTGGATACGGAAAAGGATCCGAAGCCGGTGAAGGAAATGCTACCGCCCTTGCCCAGCAGGGCCTTGATCTCGCCCAGGGTGGTATCGATGATGGCCGCCGTTGAGGCTTGGCTGGCATTGGCTTTCTTGGCCACTTTGGCCACGAGTTCAGCTTTGGTCATTGCTCCTCCATGAGGTTGCTGCGATTGACGGATGCGACCCAACGCGCGCCGGCCGCGAAGGCTTCTCCGCACCGATCCATCACGTCCAGGCCCTGCCGCGGGCATCCCTGTGCCCCAGGGAGCCCACGCCCCCTTTTTCTGTTGCCTGACTGCGGCGTTACGCGACCTGGGAAACCCAGGTGCGCTGCGGGTTTGCACGGTGGCCTCCCCCGCAATGACCCACCTATAAAGCCTTTCCCCCCCAAAGTACAAGGAAAAATGGCGCCTGGAGCGGATTTTTTGCTATCCTCGCCTCAACAAACCGGATCACCCAGAGCCGGCCGCCCACGCGGGACATTTCTGACAGGAATGCGTCACTGGCGCAAAGCGCCCTCCGCGGATTTCTGACGCCATGCGCGCCGGCCGGGCATTCCACACCAGCGGCGCCTCGCGGCAGCCCCAGCACCCACAGCCCCCGCCATGGCCGAGCAGCCCACATCCCCGGAATTTCAGTTGATCGCGCGCCTGGCGGACCTGCTGGGCGACCCGGCCACGCCGGGCGTGATCGGCATCGGGGACGACTGCGCCGGCATTCCCCGGGGCGACGGCTACCTGCTCATGGCCTGCGACATCGCCATGGACGGCAGGCATTTTCAGCGTGGCCGGGCCCCCATGACCGATGTGGGGTGGAAGGTGGCCACGGCCAACGTGAGCGACGTGGTGGCCTGCGGCGGGCTGCCCACCTTTGCCCTGGTCTCCCTGGGCGTCCCCGACGGCATGCCCCAGGAAGAGCTGGACGACCTGTACAAGGGGCTGCGCGAGGCGGCACAGGCCTACGGCTTTCAGATCGTGGGGGGCAACGTGACCGGCGCCCGCGACCTGCTGGTGGACGTGTTCATCCTGGGCGAGACACGCCGCTTCCTCCCGCGCAGCGGCGCGCAGCCGGGAGACCTGGTGGCCGTCAGCGGCACGCTGGGCGACAGCGCGGCGGGCCTGACCCTGCTGCGGGCCCAGGGCGCGGGCGACCATCCCCTGATCCGGCGGCATCTGCGGCCCCGCGCCCGCACGGAGCTCGTGCCGCTGCTGCAGGCCGTGGCCCATGCCGCCATCGACATCAGTGATGGGCTGGCCGCGGAGGCCCACCATGTGGCCGGCGCCAGCGGCGTGGGCCTGGCCCTGGATGCAGCGGCCATTCCCCTCTCGCCCGAGTTGCGCGACTTCGCCGCCGGCAGGGGCGAGCAGCCGCTGGACTGGGCGCTCAACAGCGGCGAGGAATACCAGATCCTGTTCACGCTGGACCCCGCCGACCGGGAGCGGCTGGCCGGACACGACGTGACCGTGATTGGCACGGTCGAGGCGGGCAGCGGCGTCACGCTCTCCGGCAAGCCCTTGCCGGCGGGCGGCTGGGATCACTTGGGCCCCCACCCTGCTGCGCCTCGCGAGTAGCCCGGCGCGCAGCCCTGTTTCTCCAGCATCCCCCGGCGGCGCACGGCCCGCCGCATCCCGCCATCTCGGACGGACCATCCCGGCCGGCCGGCCCCCTCGACTCAATTGCAGCGGTAGTGGGGACATGTTAGGAGGGCGGTGCGACAGCCCCCGGCCGGCACCATTTGTCCGCCGCCGGGAGCAGCGTTGATGTATCGTCCGCCCGATTCGGGGGGTGGTCGCGGCAGCAGATCACGGGGAAGGCCGGGACGGCAGTCACTTGCTTATTGCGGCGAAATTGCTGCCAAAATGGAGGCTTTCGATGGTCAAGCACTCAGTCCGATTTTCGCTTATTTTCGTCTTGGGCGTATTGCTGCTCACTGGCAGCGCGATGGCCAGGGAATTCGTGGTCGGCTCACAGACCGACCGCAGTGGTCCGTTGCAGGTGGTCGGCGTCTTCTTCGGCGATGGATTTGCCGACTACATGAAGCTGTTCAACAAGAAGCAGTTGCTCGGACCCGGCAACAGCATCCGCGTGTTTGAAATCGACATGGGCTACAACGTCCCGCGCAGCGTGGAGGCCTACTATCGGCAGAAGTCCGAAGGCGCGGTGAGCATCTCCCTGCTCAACACGGGCAGCGTGAAGGCGCTCACGCCCCAGTTTGCCCAGGATCAGATTCTCGGTTCCTCCCCCGGCTTCGGCAGCGCGGACGGCGCGAACGGCAAGGATTTTCCCTTCCTCTTTCCCATGGCCGCCTCCTACTGGTCCCAGGCCGGCGCGGCGATGAAGTTCCTCATGGACACCCACAAGGGACCGGGCAAGCCGAAGATCGCCTTCATCTACGGGGACAACCCGGCAGGCCGTGAGCCGATTCCCGTGCTGGAAAAGATCGCCGAGCAGGAAGGACTGGAGCTGCGGCAGTATGCCGTGCCTGCCCCCTACCTGGACATGCGCCCGCAGATCGTGGACATCGTGCGGCGCTACAAGGCCGACTGGGTGATCTCCCACCTGTTCGGCCCGTCCCCTGGGCTGTCCATCAAGGAGCTCAAGCGCTATGCCTTTCCCATCGACCGCATGATCGCCTTCGTGTGGGCGGCCGGGGAAAGCCACATCGAGGCCGCCGGCTGGGACCGGGCGCAGGGCTACTACAACATGCAGTTCGCCCACGTGGGTTCCAGCGCCGCCAATCCGAACCATCCGGTGCTGAAGGAAATCGTGGACATGTACAAGGCCGAGGGCCGCGAGCCGCCGGAATCCATGAACACCAGCGTGTACTACAACCGGGGCGTGATGACCGCCGCGGTGCATGCCGAGGCCATTCGTCTGGCCGTGGAAAAGCACGGGGCGGACAATGTGGACAGTGTGCGCGTGAAGGAAGGCATGGAGCGCATCCGCAATTTCTCGCTGGACGGCCTGTTCTCCCCGATCAACATGTCCCCCGAGGATCATGAGGGTGGCGGGATGATCCGCGTGTACCAGATCAAGGGCAACACGTACGTGGCGGCCTCGGACTGGTTCCGCGGCTACCGCGATGTCGTGGCCGACATGGTGTGGAAGGGCAGATAGATCGCGCGCAGCGGTCAAGCAGCAGTGCAGTCCCGCAGTAGCACGGCAGGCCCCACCTCCCGCGTCGCCTCGGGCGACCGTGTGGGGATCAAGGGCCTGCCGCCTGCCTGCCCCAACTGTTCAGACAACCGTGTTCTCAAGACGGCCGTGCTGTTCAGACAGCAGCGTCACTCACACAGCAACATGATCTTGCCGTACTGACCGCCCGACTCCATCAGCTCGTGCGCCGCGGGCGCATCGGCCAGCGGAAAGGTGTGGAACACTTCCGGCGCGTATTCCGTGGCGGCGATCCAGCGCACCATGTCCTCGAATTCGCGCGGGCTGCCCATCAGCGTGCTGATCAGGTGTACCTGCTTCCACAGGATCGGGCGCAGGTTGAGCTCCACCTTCTCGCCCGTGGTCAGGCCCAGGAAGACCACGCGGCCCCCATGCTGCACTAGGCGCAGGCCGGCGGGCACGGTTTCCGCCCCGGAATGATCCACCACCAGGTTCACCCCGCCCGGCCCGGCGGCATCCTTGACCTGCTGCTCCCAGTTGTCCTGGCGGTAGTTGATGGCCACGTCGGCGCCCTGCACGCGCGCCTTGGCCAGCTTGTCATCGCTGCTGGAGGTGACGATGACCCGTGCCCCTACGCCCTTGGCGAAAGCCAGGGCAAAGCCCGCCACGCCGCTGCCGATGCCGGGCAGCAGCACCGTCTGTCCCGGTTGCAGCTGCCCCTGGGTGAACAGCGCCCGCCACGCGGTCAGACCGGCGAGGGGAATGGCCGCTGCCTGGAGCAGTGACAGATGGGCCGGCTTGGCCACCAGGTTCTCCACGGGCACCACCACCTGCTCCGCATAGGTCCCGTTGGTGGGAATGCCCAGAATCTGGAAGGCGCGCGTGGGCGCCTCGTCCCGGAAACCCCAGTGCAGGCCCGCATTGATCATCACCTCCCGGCCCACCCAGGCCTTGTCCCGGTCGTGGCCCACCGCCTCCACCACGCCCGCGCCGTCGGAGCCGGGAATGACAGGCGTCTCGCCGGCATAGCTGATGCGCTGCCAGACATCGCGATGGTTCAGCCCCGCGGCATGCAGCCGTACGCGGGCCTCGCCGGGGCCGGGCTGGGGGGTGTCCACGGTTTCATGGCTCAGGGCTGACGGCGGGCCCCCCTTGCGCAATACGATGGCTTTCATGGTCTCGTGGCTCCTTGGGAGATATGACGGCTTCGTGGCAGGCCGTGGGGCGACCGTGGCGGGCGATCAGCGTCGGGCCCGGCCGATCCAGTCCTCCAGCCGTTGCAGGCCGCTGGCGATGTTTTCCTCGGACGTAGCGTAGGAGAAGCGGATGTGATGGCCCTCGCCCGCCACCGGCGGTCCGAACTGGCGGTCCGCCAGCACCGCCACGTCTGCCTCGTGAAGCCAGCGGCGGCGCAGGGCCTCGGCATTTTCCGCACCGACTAGGTGGCACAGTTCGGTCACGTTGGGCCACACGTAGAAGGCGCCGCCGGGACTGAGGCAATGGATGCCCGGCAGCCGGTTCAGCCCCGCCACGATGATGTCCCGCCGCCGGGAAAAGCTGTCCATCATCACGTGGTGCGGCTCCTGAGGCCCCGTCAGTGCCGCCACGGCGGCCCACTGGCCGATGGAGGAGGCACAGGAGTCCGTGTTGGTGATCCAGGTGGAGAAGTGCTGCGCCAGCAGCGGGTTGGCCGCATAGCCCAGCCGCCACCCGGTCATCGCGTAGCTCTTGGACACGCCGTCCACGATGATCGTGCGCTCGCGCATGCCCGGCTGGGCCGCGATGCTGGCGAAGCGACCGTCGTGCACCATCTGGGAGTAGATCTCATCGGCAAACACCCATACGTCCGGGTAGTCCGCCAACACGTCGGCGATCGCTGCCAGCTCGTCGGCGGTCAGTGTGCGCCCCGTGGGGTTGTGGGGCGAGTTGAGGATCAGCAGGCGGCTGTTGCCGTTGAGCCGGGCGCGCAGCGTATCCAGGTCGAAGGCGAAGGCCTCCCGCTCCAACAGGGGCAGGGCCACCGGCACCGCGCCATTGGCCACGATCTGGCTCTCGTAGATGGGAAAGCCCGGATTGGGGTAGAGCACCTCGTGCCCTCGCCCGTGGTCCGTCGTGGCCAGGATCGCATACATGATGAAGGGCTTGGCCCCGTTGGCCACCACCACCTCGTCCGGGCTCACGTCCAGCCCGCGCGTGCGGCTGAGATAGTCCGCCACGGCCTGCCGCAGGGGCGGGATGCCCGCCGAGGGCGTATAGCCCGTGTGGCCGGCGTCCATGGCCTGCTTGGCGGCCTCGCGGATGTGCTCGGGGGTGATGAAGTCCGGCTGGCCGATGGCGAAGCTGATGATGTCGCGGCCCGCGTCGGCCAGCTTGGTGACCTCGGCCAGCACGACAAAGGCATGCTCGGTGCCCAGGTGGGCGGTACGCTCGGCGATGGTGGGCATGACGGGTCTTGGTTGAAACCTTTTGGTTGAACTTCCGGGCGGCGGTTGATTACCATGACGCTTCGCGCTTGCACGGCCCGCGGCACCGCCCGCGCCGCCCCGGGGTCCATCTGGATGGTGTATCCTGGACAGCCCGCCGCGGCAACCTCCGCGCCTTTGCCGATGCGACGCGGCCGCGCTTCCCGCTGCCGCGCGCCCGGCCGACCCACAAGGATGTGGCCATGGAGTCCCAGTCCGTTACCTTCGTGCATGCGGCCGACCTGCATCTCTCCGCGGGAGACGCCGCCTACGGCCTCGCCGTGCTGGCGGAACTGGTGGGCCAATGCCGCGAGTTGCGCCCGGCGGCGCTGCTGCTGTGCGGGGACATCTTCGACACCCGGCGCGACGCAGCGCAGCTCGCCGAGGCCTTCCGCGATGCCCTGGGCGGGCTGGCGGGCATTCCCGTCCTGATGATCCCGGGCAACCATGAGGCCCTGGGGGACGACACGCCCCTGGCCCCCGCCGAGCTGGCCCCCGCCACGCTGCTGGCCGGGCTGCCCCTGGCCACGCGCATGCTGGGCGAGGCGGACGTGGAGGTGGTGGGCCTGCCCTTCCGCCACAGCTTCGACGGCTATCTGGACTGGCCCCTGCCGCCCCGCCAGACGCGCTGGCGCGTGGGCCTGCTGCACGGGGTGGTCAACGGCATGTGCTACACGGGCGACAGCGCCGAGGCGGAGCAGTCCATCATCGACCCGCACCTGTTCCAGCACCTGGGGCTGGACTATGCGGCCCTGGGGCACATTCACCGCCGCGGCGAACAGCGCCATCAGCAGTGCCTGGCCCATTACCCCGGCTCCGCGCGGGTGTGGCGGCGGGGGGAGGAAGGCCCGCGCCAGGCCACGCGGGTCACGTTGGGGCCCGAGGGCGTGCGCACCGCGCCCCTGCCTCTCACCGCGGCGGGACGCTACGTGCCGGTGACGCTGCCCATCTCCCCGGACGGCAGCATCGCCCCCATGGCAGAAGCCGCCGCCGCGGAGCCCGCGGCATGGCTTGACGCGCTGGGCGAGCGCGTCGGTGCGCAGGACTGGGTCGAGGTGCGCCTGAGCGGCTTCGTGGAACAGGCCGATGTGCTGCTGCCCCTGACCACGGCGCTGAGCCGGGAGGGCGGGGCGCGCTTCCGACGTTTCGATGTGGACCCGGGGGGGATCCTGGAAGCCAGCGCGCTGGCCGGCCATCCCATGGTGCAGGCCTTCGACGGCCAGTGGCGGGCGCGCCTGCTGGCCGCGCGGGAGCGCCAGGACACCGCTGCCGAGGCCCGGCTGCTGCTGGCGCGCCAGGTGACCCTGGAACTGTTGCAGAGCCAGTTGGGAGGCGACTGATGCACAGCGAAGGAGCGGGGCCATGCTGCGCCGCCTGATCCTGGAGCGCTTCGGCCGCTTTCGCGAGACGGCGTTCGAGTTCGCGCCCGTGACCATATTCCTGGGACCCAACGAGAGCGGCAAGACCACGGTCTTCGACGCCATTCGCATGCACACCTTTGCCCCCGCCCGGCGCGGCAAGGAGAACCGCCTGTTCTACGAGCGCTACGGGGACGACACCACCGTGAGCGCCGAATGGAACGACACGCCGCCCCAGATGGACGACGGCACCTTCATGAACCTGTTCGCCGTACGCGGCGGGGACATGGCCCCGGACTTCTCCCAGGACTGGGTGGGGGCGCTCAAGCAGCGCCTGTTCGCCGGGGGCGTGGACCTCCAGGCCCTGCGGGAGGAACTGGGCCGCCGCGCCTCGACCAGCGGCACCCTGCGCCACATGCGCGAGCGCAAGGGGCTGGAGGAGGAATATGCCGCCGTCTCCGCGCGCCTGGCGGAGAAGGAAGGCCAGCGCAACGCGATCCTGCGTTCCCTGGAAGAATTGGAGCAGCGCGCCGCGCCGGTGGCGGAACTGACCGCGCGGCTGGCCGAGCAGCGCCTGGCCCTGGCCCATACGGAGGCCGAGGCGCGGCGGCAGGAGCGCATCCAGCAGCGCGCCACGGCGGAGGAACGGCTACAGGTGTTCCGCGAGTTGGAGACCCTGGACGCGTGGCTGGGGGAGCACCCCGCGGCCGCCGCCGACGAGAGCGAGCGCCTGGACGCCCTGGAGCGGCAGCGCGACGAAGCCCGGCAGCGCCGGCAGGCCGCCGAGGCGGCCCGCAACGAGGCCCGCTCCACGGTCTACACCGCCCGGGCCACCCTGGCCGAGCGCGAGGCGCGGCTGGCGGCCATGGCACCCGCAGCCGAAACGCTGCGCGAATTGCGCCTGCGCCTGGAGGCCCACCGGCGTGGGTTGCTGCGCCCCAACCTGTCCTGGCTGGGCCATGTGCTGCCCTCCGCCGTGCTGGGTGTGCTGGGCATCGTGCTGCTGTTGGGTGTGCAGCTCGCCGGCGAGGCGGCCTTCGGCGGCAGCAGCCTGGTGGCGCCGGGCGCCATTGCCCTGGGCATCCTGCTGCTGGCCGGGGCCGTGGCCATTCCCCTGGTGCGCACGGCCCTGCAACGCCGGGCCCATGGGCGGGATGAGGCGCGGCTGTTGCTGGACATCCGGGAGCGCTGGCGCGTGGTGGCCGGCCTGCCCGACGGCACGACGGTGGGCGGCGCGGTGCTGCAGGCGGATACCCTGGGCGGCGCCGAGGCGGCCCTGCAGGCGGTGAGCCGGGAGCTGGAGCGGCTGCAATTGCAGCGCGACGAGGCGGCCACCACCCTGCGCGAGGCCGGCGGGCGCGCGGACAAGCTGGACGCCGCGCTGGAGGCAGCGGAGCGGGTAGCGGCAGAGGCAACGGAGACCGTGGCGGCATGGCTGCGGCAACGGGGCGCCGACAGCCGGGATGCCTACCCGCAGCGGCTGGCCACGCATGGGGCCCAGTCCGCCCAGCGGCAGCGCCTGCTGAGCCAAGCCACCGCCTGGGTGCAGGAGGGCAACTTCGAGGACGTGGCTGCCTGCCGGGCGGTCACCGAATCTCGGCTGCGCGAGCTGGATGCCGAGGGCGTGCCGCGCGAGACCCTGCGCCCGGAACAGCGCGAGGCCACGCGCCAGGAGGTGGCCCGGCTGCGCGCCGAGATCGAGCAGCTGGACCGGGAGCGGGAACAGCGCCAGACCGAACTGAACAATGCCCGCCAGTATCAGCGCGGGCAGCTCGGCACCGTGCCCGAGGACATCGCCGCCCTGGCCCAGCGCCTGCACGACCTGGAGCAGCAACTGGCCCGCAATACCCTGGAGCGGGAGGCCGCCGGCGAGGCCGCGGCCATCATCGATGCCATCTCCGGCGAGGAATCGGCCCTGCTGGGCGGACTGGCGGGCGAGGTGGGCGAGCTGTTTCACGGCATGCGCGGTGCCGCGGACGTGGAGGAAGCGGTGGTGGCCATGGGCGCCCTGGACGGCGACAGCCTGCAGGCGCGGGACCGGGGCGGGGAATGGCGCGCGGTGGCCCATCTGTCCTCCGGTGCGCGGCAGCTGCTGTATCTGGCGCTGCGGCTGGCCATGGCCCTTCGCACCCATGGCGACGCCTTTGCGCTGCTGAGCATGGACGAGCCCTTTGCCCATCTGGACCCGACGCGGCTGGCGGCAGCGCTGGACCTGCTGCGGCGATTCGTGGGCCAGGCCCACTGGCAACTTGTGCTGTTCACCGCCGATCCCGCGCAGGCCCGGCTGGCCCAACAGACATTTGCCGCGTGCAAGCTGCACGAGTTGGGCTGACGCCGGCCGGCGGGCAGACCGATGGGATCAAGGAATGCGCGGCAGCATCGGGCAGGCGGAACGGCCGCAGGGGGCGGATATGTGGAGGCGGCGCGGACGCGCCGCCTTGCGGGAATGGGCTTAGCCCATGGCCTTCATCTTGTCGACCAGCGCATCGATATCGGGCAGGGTGCCGGCATCGGGCGTGATTTCCGCATGGGCCACCTTGCCCTGGCGGTCGATGATGAACGCGGCGCGCCTGGGCACCCGCTTGAGCCCGGCAAGCTCGGGGAAGACCACGTCGTAGGCCGTGATGGTCTCCTTGTCGAAGTCACTTAGCAGGTTGAACGAATAGCCTTCCTTCTCCGCCCACTTGGCCAGGCTGAAGGGGCTGTCGGCGGACACGCCCAGCACCTCGTTGTTGGCGCCGTGAATGTCATTCAGGCGGGACTGCACGGTCCCGAATTCCTTCGTTCAGCCAGGGGTGAATGCGAGGGGAACGAACAGCAGCAGCACATTCTTTCCCTTGAGATCGGACAGCGCCACATCCTTCATGCCGCTAGTCTTGAGTTTGAAGTCCGGGGCCTGTTGCCCTACTTGAATCGCCATGGCGCCTCATGCTTGCGGTGATTGCTGGCCGGTCCCGTTTGGGTGTGGGAGCCGGCAACCCAACTGACACTGTAAATACGATGAATGGGAGCAGGTTAGCCCGAATCTGCGCCATGCTCAAGGCAAGGCGCGTCGGCCGGGCCTGCCGCCGTCGGTGGTGCGTCGTTGGCGCCGGCGTGAAGCCGGCGCAGGGGCGGCGGCACGGAGCATAATCCGACGCTCGCGGCAATCCCGGTAGGCCCGTGTCAGTTTCCCCTTGGCCCACCCTTTTCCAGACGACGCCGGATTCGTCGGGAATCCGCTACTGTAGCGCGTTACCGACTTGATATTTGCAGGCGCATTTGATAGCGGTGGGAAGGCTTGGCGGCGGCAGAACACGGTTGGCGGGAGACGTGTCCACGGCGAGGCGCAAGCCCGCCCCCGCAGACGGACCCTGACCGCCCAT
>Ga0326597_10000830_pt1 | contig 52426 bp, 47 predicted proteins | sample RVTome_12_FD_203789 | JGI IMG/M metagenome (GOLD analysis project Ga0326597, IMG submission 203789) | Soil microbial communities from uranium-contaminated site in the Upper Colorado River Basin, Wyoming, United States - RVT100D185 | ecosystem: Environmental > Terrestrial > Soil > Contaminated >... | reverse complement strand
ACCAGCGCCGGCGCTACGGCGCGGTGCTGGAACCGGCCCGGCTGTGGGGCCGCAGCCCGTCCGTCTTCGCCGCGCTGGCGCTGCTGTTCGGCGCCCTGGACCGGCGCCGCTCGCCGCTGCCGGCGGCGCTGCGCGCGCTGCTCACGGTGCGGGTGTCGCAGCTCAACTGGTGCGCCTTCTGCGTCGACATCAACGGCGCCCGGGTGCTCAAGCTCGGCGTCGCCGAGCACACGCTGGCCGACCTGGCGGCCTTTCGTGACAGCCCCCGCTTCGACGCCCGCGAAAAGGCGGCGCTGGAGTACGCCGAGGCGGTCACCCTGAGCGATCCCTGAATCTACAGAGGATCAGCTGAAAACAGGCCAAGAAGAACTGCCCCGTCGCGCCGACAGGTACGCGGCCTGGCGCAGTTGGAGCTGCAGGGCGCGGGGTTAATCGAGACGGGGCAGGGTGAAGGCGGGGGGGGCGATCAGATTCCTGGCCTGGGGCCGAAGCCGGCAGGCGTGCCTGCCGGCGGCCCTGTCAGTCACCGAATCACTGGATACTTTCCGCGCGCTCGATCACTTCCTGGCGCAGCTGCGGGTCCTGGTTCATCCGCTCCACCACGTTGTTGTACTCCTGGACCGAGAGTCCCGCCTGTTGCACGGCGGCGACCATCTCTTCCTGTGCTTCGGTCTGCAGCGCCCGGGCCTGTTCGTTGTCCGAGACGTTCTCCAGCTGCTTGGAGAAGTCCTGCTGGATGGACCGAACCTCGACCATGGCCGTCGCAACCCTGTCGATGACGGCGTCATCGATCTCGGCTTGCGGGGTGGGCTGCTCCCCGCCGTACCCCGGGGCGGGCTGGCCGCCCTGCTGGGCCATCAGGCCAGGCGCGGCAAAGGCCAGTGCGAAAAGCGTGATCGCGATGCTGATCTGTTTCAGATACATGACAACTCCTGTTGGGCTTGCTTAGTCAGGCAACGAAGAACAATCAAATTGCATGCCAGACCCGCAGTCCAGGGAGAATGCGGCGCTGCGGGGGTCGCCCGCCTCGGGTGAGCTCGGAAACTGTGCCGATTCGACCCATGGGTCATCGGGGCGCGCGCCGATGGAGGCCGGAGTCACTCCTCTTCGAGGTAGCGGTAGAGCGTGCGCCGGCCGATCCCGAGCAGTTCGGCGGCGCGTCGCTTGTTGCCGTCGGTCCGCTCGAGCATGAAGCGCACGTAACGCTGCTCGATCTCGCGCAGGGGCGGCGGCGTTTCATCGCCGGCCAGCAGTCCATCGATGGCCATGCCGTCTAGGTCTTGCATTGCGCGGCGGTGACGGCGGATCCGTTCCGGAAGATGGTCGATCTGGATCTCGCTGCCGCCGGCGAAAGTCACCGCCCGCTCGATGGCGTTGGAAAGCTCCCTGACATTGCCGGGAAACGGGTACGCGCGCAGACGCGCCAGGGCCGCCGGGGTGATGCCGCGCACCCGCGGGTCGGCCGCCGCGCCGAAGCGAGCGACGAAGTGGGCGGTGAGCAGTTCGACATCGTCCCCGCGCCGGCGCAGCGGCGGAACCTCGAACGAAAAGGTCTCCAGACGGTAGAACAGGTCGGCCCGGAAACGGCCCGTCTCGATATCGGACTCGGGATCCCGGTTGGTGGCGGCGATGATGCGCACGTCGACCTGCCGCTCCCGGTCCTCGCCCACCGGGCGCATGCGTCCGTCCTGCAGGATGCGCAGCAGCTTCGACTGCATGGCGCCGGGCATCTCACCGATCTCATCCAGCAGCAGCGTGCCCCCCTCGGCCTCGGCAAACATGCCCTTGCGGGTGCGCTGCGCCCCGGTGAACGCGCCGGCGCTGTGGCCGAACAGTTCGCTCTCCAGCAACTCCGGCGGGATGCCGGCGCAGTTCACCGCCAGGAACAGGCCGTCGCGGCGGCTGCTCTCGGCGTGCAGGGCGCGCGCGGCCAGCTCCTTGCCGACACCGCTCTCCCCCGTGATCAACACCGGTCCGCTGGCCCGAGCCACCCGCCGGATCTGTTCGAACAGCTGCCGCATGGGCGCGCTCCGACCGATCAGGCCGTGAAAATCACCCGCCCGCAGCATCTGCCGGTAGCGGGCGATCTCCGCCTGCAACGAGCGTCGTTCGAGGGCGCGCCGGACACTGAGTCGCAGGTGGTCCAGGTTGAGCGGCTTGGTCAGGAAGTCGTCCGCCCCGTGCTGCAGCGCGGAGACCGCCTGCTCCACCGTGCCGAATGCGGTGATCACCAGGAAGGCCGGTGGGACGGGCAGACTGCGACTGTGCTCGAGCAGGCCGAGACCGGATTTGCCCGGCAGCCTGACGTCACTGATGATCAGGTCGGGCGAGCGCTCCGCCAGCCAGCGCGCCGCACTCTCGGCATCGCCCGCCTCGGCGACCGTGAAATTCTCGTCCTCGAGTTCCTCGCGGATCAGCTCGCGCAAGCCGCTGTCGTCCTCCACCACCAGGACCAATGCCGCATCAGCCATCCCCGGGCTCCTCCGAGCGAGGCAGCAGGAGGGAGAACCGGGCACCGCCCGCGGCACTGCGCCCGACCTCGATGGTGCCGCCGTGATCGCGGGCGGCGGCGTGGGCCACGGCCAACCCGAGGCCGGTCCCCTGCCCGGCCGGCTTGGTGGTGAAAAAAGGCTCGAACAGGTGCTGCTGGACCGCTTCGCTCACCCCGTCGCCGTCGTCCTCGAAGCTGTAACAGACACGCTCCGCCGCGACCGTGCAGCCGGCGACGACCCGCGATCGCGCCGCCTGCAGGGCGTTACGCAGCAGGTTGGTCAGCGCCTGCTCCAGGCGGACGAGATCGACCTGCACCCGCCGGGTTGCCGTGGAAGGCGAAATTCGCAACTCCACGGTGACCGACTCCGGCAGTTCGTCCTCCAGTCGATTCAGCGCGCTGGTCAGCGGTCGGTCGGCCGGCACCCGGCGGAAATCCAGCGGGTTGGTGCGGCCGAAATCGAGCAACTGGCGGATGATCCGTTCCATGCGCGCGCCTTCGTGGCGAATGCTGGTCAAGGCGTCCGCCACGACGGGCGGCAGTTGGTGATGGCGCAAGGCCCGCACCGCCTTGCCGTCGACCGTGCTCAGCGGACTGCCCAGCTCGTGGGCGACGCCGGCGGCAAGCTGGCCGAGGGCCGCCAGTTTTTCCGCCTGATGCAGCTTATCCGTGAGGTTTGATTCGCGATCCTTCTGCGCCGCAATCGCCTCCCCGGAACGGACGATGGCATCGAGCATTTCGTTGATGGCGACGGAGAGCAGGCGCAGTTCGCGCGGCCCACTGTGCTCCAGGCGGTGGTGGATGTCGCCCAGCCTGATCCGGCTCAGGTCGGCCTCGAGCGTGACCAGGTGGCGCCCCAACGCCCAGCGGTGACCGAGCAGGATGATCAGGATCAGGGCGAACCCTGAAGTGGCAACGACGACGACGCTCTGGCTGCGCAACTGGCCGAGGTTGCGGTCGAACTCGCGGCCACGCCGGGTGATCTGCAGCAGGCCGTTGATCCGCTCGCCGCTGTCGACCAGTGGGACAAAATAGGAGAAGACCTCCTCGGCTCCGGCCTGGGCGAACTCACCCTGGCGTACGCCCTTGACGGCAATGTCGACGGCACGGTCGCTGGCCATGGTGGCGGCCTTGGCGCCGCTCGCATAGACGGTCTCGCCAAAGCGGTCGTAGACATAGACACCGTATACCCGATCGATGCTGAACGCCGATTCGAGGGCCCGGCGAATGGTGCGGTCGTCGCCGCGCTCCATGGCGTGACTGAGCGGCAGCCGAATGGAGCGCGCAATCAGCTCGATATCCTCCTGCATCCGGGCTTCCGTGTGCCTCTCGATCAGGTTGACGCTGTACCAGCCAATCGCGCCCACGGCGCTGATGAACGGCAGCAGCACCGCCACGGTCAGCATCAGGCTCAACGGCAGAGCGGATACCCAGGAACGGAAGGCAAAGCAAAAACAACGCATGTGCCAACATTGTACACAACGAGGCGGCGACAGCGCCGCTGAACGGCGCCTCACCGTGGAACGCCACTTGCATGACTCCCTGGATCCAGGCCTGTTGACCCGCCGTCGCCACAGTTGAGAGCAGCATGAAACGTTTGACCGTGATCCTGATCCTTATCGCAGCCGGCCGCCCGGCACTTGCCGATTGCCTGGTGGTGTCCGGGCAGCAATTCGAAATGCAGACCGCCGAAGTCGGAGGCTTGGCGGTGGAGTGGAAGGCACAGATTGACAACGAGTGTGATGCGGCCTTCGATGCCGACCTGACGGTCCTGTTCCTCGACTCGGACGGCGAGTCGGTCTACGAGACGCGGGACTGGGCCAAGCTCGAGCGCGGGGAGAGCCGTGATATCGGCAAGCGGATCTACATCCCAAGCGCTTATGACGAGGCGATTGCCGGGATCGAGGTGCAGGTGAAGGAGCGCGAACGCCCGTTGTGACCGCAAGCCGGTCACCGTAAGCTGCGGTCGCTGCGCCCGCCCGCCATCGGTTGCGACCGGCCGGGCGGCGGCGCGAGGCCATCCCCCGGAGTTGCACGGCACACAGGATCATCGGGGATGGAAAAGGAATGCCTCCTTGCGCGCCCCAAACGCGAACCAGGACATAGGGAACATGACCAGCGACTGGCACACACTGAGCGGCGCCGAGGCCCTCGACCGGGCCGGCTCCACGGCGCAGGGACTGAGCACGGACGAGGCCCGGGAGCGGCACGCCACCCACGGCCCCAACCGGCTGCCGGAGCCGCCGCGGCGCAGCGTCCTGCTGCGCTTCCTGCTGCAGTTCCACAACGTCCTGATCTACGTCCTGCTGGCCGCCGCGGCGGTCACCGCACTGCTCGATCACCTGGTCGACACGGCGGTGATCCTCGCCGTGGTGCTGGTCAACGCCATCATCGGCATCCTCCAGGAGGGCAAGGCGGAGAAGGCGATGGACGCCATCCGCCAGATGCTCGCCCCCCGCGCCGCGGTGCTGCGCGACGACCACCGGCAGACCGTCGACGGCGCCCAACTCGTGCCCGGCGACGTCGTCCTGCTGGAGGCCGGTGACAAGGTGCCGGCCGATCTGCGCCTGCTGAAGTGCCACGGTCTGCAGGTGCAGGAGGCGATCCTGACCGGGGAGTCGGTGGCGGTCGACAAGCAGAACGGCGCGGTCGCCGCCGCGGCCGCGCTCGGCGACCGCACCTGCCTGGCCTTCAGCGGCACCACGGTCACCAGCGGCCAGGGCAGCGGCGTGGTGATCGCCATCGGCGACGCGACCGAGATCGGCCGCATCAGCGGCCTGCTCTCGGGGGTGACCACCCTGACCACGCCGCTGGTCGAGCAGATGGGGATTTTCGCCCGCTGGCTGACGCTGTTCATCCTGGTGGTCGCCGCCACGCTGCTGGCCTTCGGTTATTTCGTCCTGCACCACGACTTCAGCGAACTGTTCATGGCGGTGGTCGGGCTGTCGGTGGCCGCCATCCCGGAGGGCCTGCCGGCGGTGCTGACCATCACCCTCGCCGTCGGCGTGCAGGCGATGGCCCGGCGCAACGCCATCGTCCGCCGCCTGCCGGCGATCGAGACCCTGGGCTCGGTGTCGGTGATCTGCTCGGACAAGACCGGCACGCTGACCCGCAACGAAATGAGTGTCGCGGCGGTGGCCATACACGACGCCGAGTTCACCGTCACCGGCGACGGCTACCAGCCGCAGGGCGAGATCCTGCGCAACGGCGACCCGGTCGCGCCCGGGGAGCTACCGCTGCTGGCGGAGCTGGGCCGCGCCGCGCTGCTCTGCAACGACGCCGAGCTGAAGCGCGCCGAGGAGGCGTGGAGCGTCGAGGGCGACCCGATGGAGGGGGCGCTGCTGGCGTTTGCCGCCAAGGCCGGGGCCGACGGCGGCGAGGTCCGCGGGCAGTTGACGCGCACCGACGTCATCCCCTTCGACGCCCGGCACAAGTTCATGGCCACGCTGCACCACGACCACGAGCAGCACGCCTTCATCTTCGTCAAGGGGGCGCCGGAGAGCGTGCTGGCGATGTGCCGCGACCAGCGCGACGCAACGCATGGGACGGCGCCGCTGGCGGCCGAGGAGTGGCACCGGCAGGCCGAGCGGATCGCCGCGCAGGGCCAGCGCGTGCTGGCAATCGCGGCCCGGCCGGTGGCCGCCGGGCACACCGTGCTCGAGCACGCCGATGTCGAAGGGCAGCTGACCCTGCTCGGCCTGGTCGGCCTGATCGACCCGCCGCGGGCCGAGGCGATCGCCGCGGTGGCCGAGTGCCACGCCGCCGGCATCCGGGTCAAGATGATCACCGGCGACCACGCCCGCACCGCCGCGGCCATCGCCGAGCAGATCGGGCTGCAGCACAGCGACCGGGTGCTGACCGGCGCCGACCTCGACCACCTCGACGACACGGCGCTGGAGAACCTGGTGCTGGCGACCGACGTCTTCGCCCGCACCAGCCCGGAGCACAAGCTGCGCCTGGTGATGGCGCTGCAGGCGCACGGCATGACGGTCGCCATGACCGGCGACGGCGTCAACGACGCGCCGGCACTGAAGCGGGCCGACGCCGGCATCGCCATGGGCCGCGGTGGCAGCGAGGCGGCCAAGGAGGCCGCCGAGCTGGTGCTGGCCGACGACAACTTCGCCTCCATCGTCGCCGCCGTGCGCGAGGGGCGGACGGTCTACGACAACATCAAGAAGGTGATCAGCTGGACCCTGCCGACCAACGCCGGCGAGGCGTCGACCATCGTCCTGGCGCTGCTGCTCGGCATGGCGCTGCCGGTCACGCCGATCCAGATCCTCTGGGTGAACATGATCACCGCGGTGTCGCTCGGCATCGCCCTGGCCTTCGAGCCGACCGAGGCCAACACCATGCGCCGGCCGCCGCGCCCGCGCCACGAACCGCTGCTGACCGGCGGCCTGGTCTGGCACATCGTCCTGGTCGGGATCCTCTTCCTGGGCGGCGTGTTCGGCATCTACCACTACGCCATCGACCGCGGCGAGTCGATCGAACTGGCGCGCACCCTGGCCATGAACACCCTGGTGGTGATGGAGATATTCCACCTGTTCTTCATCCGCAACATCTACGGCACCTCGCTGACCTGGAAGGCGGTGCGCGGCACGCCCATGGTCTGGCTGGCGGTGGTCGTGGTCACCATCGGCCAGTTCGCCATCACCTACCTGCCGCCGCTGCAGGCGGTGTTCGAGACCCGCGCGGTGGCCCTCGGCGACGGGCTGCTGATCGTCGCCATCGGCGTGCTGCTGTTCACCATCATCGAGATCGAGAAGCAGCTGCGCATCCGGATGTCTGCACTTGGGGGGAGTTGACCGGGGTAGGCTGCGATTTCCGCCGGGCAGGAGGCACGGAATAATCAGCATAGCCGTTAGCTCCGAAGAAACCGGGGCCCGTACCCAGGAATCGAGTTAAGTAAACTGTCCCCAGAACTCCATGGTCAAACGCCGTGGATTACGAGCGCATTACCAGTGCCGGGGCGGCACCTTGTGGATGGTGATCCGCTTCTTCGCGATGCTGAGATAACCCCCCGTCGCAAGATCGTTAAGGATCTTGCTGACCATTTCGCGCGACGCACCCACCCGGCTGGCGATGTCTTGCTGGGTGAGCTTCTCCCTGACGACGAGCGTGCCGCCATCGTCCTCCGCGAGTTCCAGCAGCAGCCGTGCTACGCGACCGTACACGTCCATCAGCGCAAGATTCTTCACGCTGGCAGTCAGCGACCGGATGCGACGGATAAGCTTCTCGATGAGCCGGATAGAGAAATCCGGTTGGTCGCGCAGGAACTCCCGCACCTTGCGCAATGGGATGACGACAAAGCGCGACGCTTCCAGTGTCATGACCGAAGCCGAGCGCGGCCCGCCGTCGAGGACCATCTCGCCGAAATATTCACCCGGCCCCTGGGTGCCGAGCACGACCTCCTTGCCCAACTCGTCGGCGACGAATACCTTGACGCGTCCGGACAGGATCACGTACAGCGAATCCGTCTCGTCCCCTTCGCTGACGATGACGGTGTGTCTTTGAAACGATTTGACCGCCCCATGGCTTGAAAGCGCACGCAGCTCCGTCTCCGTCAGGCTGTCGGCGCGTTTCTGGTCGGTCATGGCGATCCCTCCGGGCTCGAGGCGATTCTATGGCCCTGGCAAGGGTCAGTCCATAGATCGTCCTCGGAACGGCCGCTTGCTTGCGGGTATACGGAAAAGTGTAAATAACTCACAAAAATAGAGTGCAATGCATTGCAGAGCGGTGCACCTCTCCCGGTTCACGATGCACTGGCAACACCACTGTTGCCGTAGCACACTTTTTAAGGAGACGGTTATGAATGCCTCGAGGGTCAAGCACGAAGGTCTGTTCTGCTCCACCGGAAATCCCTTACTAGGATTGGTACTTGGTTGCGCGCTGGCCGGGGCCGCGTATGGCCAGGCGGGGGACCGCATCACCATAGACGGATCCACCGGCGTACGGCCGCTGGTCACCGCACTTGCCAACGCGTATCGCGAGCGGAATCCCGCCGTAACGATCGAGATCGGCAAGGGCCTCAAAACCAAAGCACGTATCAAGGCCCTCGCCGACGGCGGCATAGACATCGCGATGGCCAGCCACGGACTGGTCGTTGAGGATCTCGTCAAACAGGGCATGGCAGTGCAGAAGATCGCCAAGGTTGCGGTCGTCTTCGGGGTCAATGCCAGCGTGCTCGCCACCGGTCTTGCCGACCAACAGATTTGCGATATCTATTCCCGCCGGCTGGTCAACTGGAAGGAACTGGGAGGACCCGATCTGGCGGTCCTCCCTCGGACGAGACCCGACGAAGAGGTCGATGCCGTGGTTGTCAGGAAAGGGGTCGGATGCCTGACAGCATTGCAGATGCCGGACGGCGTGGGGGTGATGCCAAAATCTGGGGACATGGCCAAAGAACTCGCCGTGATGGCAGGCGCGATCGGCATGACCACCATGACGGTCGTGCAACAGAGCCAGGCGCGGATCAAGGCTCTGGCGTTAAATGGGATCGAACCGAGCGTGGAAAACGTCCGAAGCGGTGCCTACAGCCTGACGCGCGACTCGTTCCTCGTCACCAACGCGAACCCTCGGCCGGCGGTCGCCAGGTTTCTCGAGTTCGTACGCAGTCCTGAAGGCAAGCGCGTGATCAGCGCCAATGGTGCCGTGCCGCTAGACTGATCCCGCCGTGCAACGCGGGGACCTGGCCGCTCGCCGGGTCCTCGCGTTATCACATCGCCGCATCGCTGTTGCATTCCTTTCCAGGTTCAGGCATGTACTAAGCCGTTCGCGTCAGTCGCGGGAGGCGCAGTGCAGGAACCGGATTCGGAGCGCCAGTTACTGGCCATCCTGGTTGCCGATGTCGCCGGCTACAGCCGGCTCATGGCGGCCCAGGAACGCAGTACGCTGGACACGTTGAAGGCTTATCGCGAGTGCTTCCGCGAGCATGTCACGCGGTTCAAGGGCCGGGTGATCGATACCACCGGCGACAGCATCCTGGCGGTTTTCACCAGTCCGACTGCGGCTGTCGAATGCGCCGTGGTGATTCAGGACGAACTGGCGCAACGCAATAGGAACCTGCCGCCGCACCAAGCGATGGAGTTTCGTATCGGTATCAACCTCGGTGACGTAATCACGGACGGCAACACCGTCTATGGCGACGGTGTCAATGTCGCCGCGCGCCTGGAAGGGCTCGCTGAGAGTGGCGGCATCATGGTCTCGGGCAGCGTATTCGAGCTGGTCCGGGACAAGGTCGACCACTTGTTTGTCCACGAAGGCCGCAAACGCGTCAAGAATATACCCACGGCGGTCGTCGTGTATGCCATCTCGCCCGAGCATGAGCGCGCCTCCTTCTTGGAGAGGAGGCGCCAGCGCAAGCGGTATATCGTGACAGTGGGTACCGTCGCCGGAGCGCTCGCCTTGGCGTGGGCAGGGTACGCATTCATTTCCCGCGACATCACGCCTGCCACCGAAATGCTTCCCGTGCGCGTATTCCGCGATTGCCCGGATTGCCCGGAACTGGTCGAAATTCCACCCGGGGCTTACGAGCGCGGCTCCGGACCCGATGAGCCGGGCCATTTAGCCACCGAAGGCCCGGTCACCCGCGTCACGATCAAGCGCAGCTTCGCCATCGGGCGCTACCCCGTGACCTTTGGCGAGTGGGACCAGTGCGAGTTGGAGGGTGCCTGCAAACACAAGCCTAACGACCGAGGTTGGGGGCGGGGCACACGCCCGGTGTTCTATGTGAGTTGGAACGACACCCGAGACTTTCTCACCTGGCTCAGTGCGCGAACGGGAAAGAGCTACCGCCTGCCTTCTGAAACCGAATGGGAATACGCTGCCAGAGCAGGCACCAGCACTGCCTATCCCTGGGGCGATGCAATCGGTCAAAGAATGGCCAACTGCAAGGGCTGCTCGGAAGACGGCAGTGATCGAACCACCCCGGTAGGATCGTTCCCCCCGAATCGCTTCAACCTGTTCGATATGCACGGAAACGTCTGGCAATGGGTCGCAGATTGCTGGAACGCGTCCTACGCCGGCGCGCCCGCCGACGGCTCGCCCTGGCTCAGCGGGGAATGCGAGAAGACCGTAGTTCGCGGCGGCGCGTGGGGACTCACACCGCAGGACGTACGCTCTGCCCGAAGAGAGGGTGACAACAAAGACCTGCGCAGCGGCCGCCGGGGTTTTCGCATCGCCCGGAATCTGCCTTGAGCTGTACTTGATTAGAAACGATGGGGTCGGTTTGATTGGGTGAAGACAGAGCCGGCCCCAGGAATCTGAACAGCGGCATAAGTGGACAGGCGGCCTGAAACGGGCATGGTGCACCCAAGCCAACAGGAGCCTCCCATGAGTCGACGACCCCGTCGTAATCACATCGCCGCCTTCAAGGCGAAAGTGGCTCTGACCGCCGCGAATAAATCGGGGTGAATAAATTGGGGTCAGACCACGATTCCCCATCATGAAACCTGATAATTCAAGCCGTTAAGCCAATTAATCGTGGTCTGACCCCGATTTAGCGCACCTGTGCTACGGTGAATCTAGGCGAATCCGCAACGTGCAAGATGCGCTCTGCATGCAGATTGAGCGAGCATCAGGAAGGAAGCGATCATGCTGGTAACCTTTTCCTGCCCGGCCTACGCGAACATTACGATGTTCGGCGACGTGGCAGTCCGGCTGCTTAAAATGATGGGGCACAGCGGCACGGTGCCCAGTGCGCTCCTCGCAGAGGATGTCCCGGCGGCGCTGGAGCGCCTGCGGGCTGCGGTCGCGGCGGCAGAGCCGGAGCCCGAGCCGAAAGAAACGGCGCGAGGAGACGACGCGGAACCTGCGGTGAGTCTGCGTCACCGTGCGTTGCCCCTGATCGGCTTGCTCGAGGCTGCGGCAAGGGCGAAGGACGACGTGATGTGGGAAAGCAACCAGGGCGGAACCTGACCTCGAGGGGTGGCTCATGGCCGGTGTGGAAGCGCACTACTCGGTCCGCGACATCGAGGCCCGGCTCCTGGCCGCCATCCAGGCGGCCGGGTTGAATCCCGAGCAGCGGCTGACGCCGGAGTCGCTGGGGGCGCTCGACCATTTCCACACCGGCGGCTTCCGCGCCTCGCTCGAGTTGCAGGAACTGGCGCGGATCCAGGCCGGCGATCGGGTGCTCGACATCGGCGCGGGTCTGGGCGGTTCCGCCCGGATGCTCGCCGCCGCCCACGACTGCACCGTCGACTGCCTCGAGCTGTCGCCCGACTACTGCGCCGGCGCAAAGCTGCTGAACCGGCTGACCGGCCTCGACGACCGCATCGGGGTGCACCAGGGCAGCGCCCTCGACCTGCCCTTCCCCGACGCCGCGTTCGATGCCGCGTGGATGCAGAACGTCGGCATGAACATCGCCGACAAGCGCCGGCTCTATGCCGAGGTCCGCCGGGTGCTCAGGCCGGGCGGCCGGTTCGCCTTCCAGGAGATTGCCGCCGGGGCTGCGGCGACCACCTACTTCCCACTGCCGTGGGCCAGCGACCCGGCCGACAGCAGCCTGATCTCCGCCGCTGCGTTCCACGCGCTACTCGGCGAAAGCGGTTTTGTCACCGAATTCTTCGAGGATGTCAGCGACGCCCAGATGAACCCGCCTGCGAGCGGGACGCGCGCGAGCGCCGCGCAGGGCGAGCTGACCCTGGCGGTGTTCGTCGACGATCTCGCGCTCAAGGCCGGGAACGCGACGCGCAGCCTGCGGGAGGGCCAGATCCGGTTCGTCAGGGGGGTCTTCCGGGCGCAATAAGGATCAGGGCATCATTGGGCGCACCCTTTGATCGGGCCGCCGCTGTTTGCAGCTCCTGAGGACCGATGAATCCCAGCCCCTTTCCCTCCCCATGGCTCACCACGCCCCTTTTCTTCGGGCTCTTTTTCGGTGGCGGCTACCTGGGCATCCGGGTGTCGCGTCTGCTGGCCCCGGACTCCGGGCTGGCGGAACTGGTCAGCTTCCTCACCCTCCCTGCTGCCTTTGCCATCGGCCTGGTGGCGTGGGCTGGGGCATCCATCCCCGCCGCCATTCGCAGACTTGCCCGGCGCGCCAACCCGTCATTCCAGCAAGTGGATTTCAAGCCTGAAATCCCGCCAGGCTCGTTTGCTTTCGTACCGGCCGCCCTGGTGACCAGTCTGGTCGCGGGGGCCATCGTCGGCGTCCTCTCGCCCCGGTTGGGGTTTGGCTGGGTGCTCTGCCTCTACGCGGGACTTGGGCTCGGCTACGGCGTGGCCTGCTGGAGTCTCGCCCGTGTCGGCTATCTCCCGTTTCCCAAGGACTAGCTTTAATCGGAATCAACCGTAATGACTCCAGAGCCGCAGCACCTTGACCACCCGATCCCGCTCCAGCACCTGGTAGACCAGCCGGTGTTGAATGTTGATGCGCCGTGAATAAGCCCCGGCAAGATCCCCGACCAGCTGTTCAAACAGTGGCGGTTTCCGGAATGGGTCTTGGGCCAACACGACCAGCAACGCCTCCGCCTTGCTTTTCAAACCGCATGCAGCCAGTTTCTGCGCATCCTTTTGCGCTTGCTTGGTAAAGACCAGCCGCCAGCTCACCAATCCAGGTCCTCCCTGCATTCGTCAACCGGCGCCTCCATGCCTTCCCGGATGGACTCACGCATGCCGGGGACGGACAGCAGGAACAGCGTCTCCTGGATGGCCTCCCAATCCTCAGCGGAGACCAGCACGGCCTTGTTCCGCTTGCCCGAAATCAGCAACGGCTGGTGCGAGGTCGCGGCCTCGTCGATCAGGCGATACAGGTTGGCACGGGCTTCACTTGCCGTAATCGCGGTCATCACACACCTCACACTGTCTGGAGCAACCAATTGTACGTCATAACGTACGTACGTCGAGTGGTACGCAAACAGCTGCCGACCCCGTGACGTTCCGAACCCGAGGGGCCGGCGACACCGAGGTCGCCGGCCCCGTAGCGGCCTACCTCTGGTGACTCAGTACGCCGGCGCCGCCGCCTCGTAGCGCAGCCCGCTGGCGGCCGCCTGCTCCTTGATGGTGCGGTAGAGCTGGTCGTCGAGCGACGCCTCGGCGCCGCCGCTTGCCTCGACCTTGTCGCGCAGGTAGACGGCGCGCCGGTCGGCCAGGTCGCCGATGCGCTGCTGCAGCTCGTTGCGCTGCGCGGCCTGTTTGGCCACCTCGGCCTTGCGCTCGGCCGGGGCCATGGCCTGCAGCGGCGCCGGCAGCAGTTCGGGCGCGAGGGCGTCGAGATCGACCCGGCCGCTGGCCACCTCCTCGACCAGCTCGCCCTCACCGATGAGGTTGGCCTTGCCGCTGGCCGAGGCGTTGAAGGTGGCCCGCCGCGCGCGCGACTCGTCGGAGGCGCTGGCGTGCAGCTTGGCCGCGGCGTCGACCTTCTTCCGGCGTTCGACCTGCTCCGACTCGCTGCCGTAGTAGAGGCGCGTGGCGTCGAGCTCGGCGGAGAGCCGGGCCAGCTCGCGGTCGTAGGGGGTCGCCAGCGCCACCGCGCTGCCGGCCTGGTCGACGCGGGCGAAGTCGCCGGCGCCGAGGTCGGCGATCTGCTGCCAGGCGCGCGCGGTGCTGGGGTTGCGCCCGGCCTGGATGGTGTTGACGACGATGCCACGGGCGCGCGCGGCCGCGACCGTCTCCGGGTAGGTGACGTCGTCCTGGTAGTCCATGTGCGGCGGCGCGTCGCCGACCAGGAAGATCGCCCGGTAGGCCTGCCCCTCCTGGCTCCACGAGACGCCGTGCACCGCATCGTAGAGCGCCTGGTTGACGCTCTCCGGGCCGTCGCCGCCGCCGTCGGCGCGGAACTCCATCAAGGTCGCGTAGAGCGAATCGAGATCGGCCGACAGGTCGACGGTGCGGGTGACGTAGGCGTCGCCGCGGTCGCGGTAGGCGACCAGGCCGATGCGGATCTCCGGCGCCGGCTGGGCCGCGGCCATGGTCGAGGCGATGGACCAGATCTTCTCCTTGGCCGCCTCGATCAGGCCGCTCATGCTGCCGGTGGTGTCGAGGACGAAGACCGCCTCGATCCGGGGCCGCTCGTTAGCGACCGGGAGGGCAACCGGCGGCGGGACGACCTGGGTCGGCGGCGGGTGACCGGCCAGGGAGGTGCCGACAGCCGGGAAGAGGGCCACGCCAAGGGCGGTGGCGACGCACAGGGTCAGGGCGGTGAGTTGGGTTTTCATGACAATCTCCTCGAGCGTTGGGTGCGCGGTCAGTGGCGCAGGGCGAGTCGGCGCAGCGCGGCCTCGGCGGTGCGCTGCGCCTGGTGGAAGCGGTCGGCCGGCGCGCCGGCGGCGGCCGCGGCGCGCCGTGGGAAGCGCGCCGGAATGGCGACGAACAGCGCCGCGACCAGGAAGAAGCACCAGAGCGCCGCGCCGACGCTGCCGGTGCGTGCCAGCGCCCAGCCGGCGGCGAGCAGGCCGAGCCCGGTCAGGCCGAGGTCGGCGACGGCGGCCAGCAGGCCGCGGTGGAACAGCAGCGAGCGCAGCAGCCAGAGCACGCCCGCCTGGACCAGCAGGTAGAGCAGCAGCGACGGCGCCAGCCACCACGCCGCCGCGGTCAGCAGCGCCCAGGCGGCGACGGCGGTGACGCGGCCGGCGCGCGCCCCGCTCCGGGCCAGCAGGTAGAGCAGGTAGGCGAGGCCCGCCGCCGCCACGATCCCCTTGAGCGCCAGCGCGCCGGCGAGCAGCGGGACCAGCAGGGTGAAGGCGACCCCGCCGGCGACGGCCAGGGCCAGCGCGACGCCGGCCCCCTCGAGGAAGCCGGGGCGGGTCATGACCGCGCCCGCCGCTGCCGCTCCTGCAGCAGGGCGACCTCGACCTCGTCGTCGCCGACGCGCAGGCCGCGGCCGCAGTCACGCTCCAGCCACGCCGTGTCCTCCTCGTCGGCGGCCTCCTCCGCGTCCAGCAGCTCGGCCTTCTGCCGCAGCGCCTCGAGCCGGGCCCGGTTTTCGTCGAGCCGGGCGTCGATCTCGGCCAGCGCCGTCGCCGCCCCCTCGAGGCGCCGCTCCAGCGCCGCCTGCAGCCGCTCGGCCTCCAGCCGGCGGCGCAGCAGCCCCCGGGCCAAGGCCTCGTTGCCGGCGTCGAAGCAGAGGTCGAGCTCGCGGCCGGCGCCGTCGATGGTGCGCGCCAGCTCGGCCCGGCGGGCGATCAGCTGGGTGTGCTGGCGGTCGAGCCGGCGGCGCCGGCGGTCGTCCTCCTCCAGCGCCGCCTCCATTTCGCGCAGCGCCTGGCGCAGCAGTGTCGCCGGCTCCTCGAGGCGGTCGAGCACCGCGTGGGCGTCGGCGCGGAACAGTCGGGTCATGCGGGTCATCAATGCCATCTGTGGCCTCCTTGACCGGTCGGTCGGGTGGGGTGCGTGACCAGTCTGGGAGCGCCGCCGGTGGAATGGCAGACACGCTTCGGTAAAAGTCGACGGGCGCTTTTTTACCGCGTTTTTACCTTCGGCAACGGGACCGGCTGCTACGATGACCCTCACCATGGAGAGGAAGCTCCGCCTGCTCGTTGTCGAGGACGAGGCCGCCATCGCCCGCGGCCTGTGCGACGTCTTCGTCTACCACGGCTACGACGTCCGCTGGGTCGCCGACGGCCGCGACGGCCTCGAGCAGGCGCTGACCGGCAGCTACGACCTGGTGCTGCTCGACGTCATGCTGCCGTCGCTGGACGGCTTCACCATCTGCGAGCGCATCCGCGCCGTCGACCGCGACCAGCCGATCATCATGCTGACCGCCAGGTCGGCCGACGAGGAGACCATCCACGGCCTGAGCCTCGGCGCCGACGACTACGTCGCCAAGCCGTTCTCGGTGGCGCAGCTGGTGCTGCGGGTGCAGGCGGTGCTGCGGCGCGCGCGGGTGGTGCGGCAACAGGCGCAGACGCTGCGCCTGGGCGACGCCCTGGAGATCGACACCGCCAACCTCAGCGGCCGGCGCGACGACCGGCCGCTGGCCTTCACCCGGCGCGAGATCGACCTGCTCAGCTACCTCGCCGCCCACTGCGAGCGGCCGGTGCCGCGCGAGGAGCTGCTGCACAAGGTCTGGGGCTACGCCCGCGACCTCGGCCTGGAGACGCGCACCGTCGACATCCACATCGCCAAGCTGCGGCGCAAGATCGAGCCCGACCCGGCCGCGCCGCGCCACCTGGTGACGGTGCGCGGCGCCGGCTATCGGCTGCTGGTGGACTAAGCGCCGGTGAAGGCATCACACCGCCTCGCCGGCCTGACCCCGGCGCGCCTGCGCCTCGGCCTCGGCCTGCTGCTGCTCGCGCTGGCGCTGCCGACCGCGGTGCTGATCCGCCACGCCTACGGCCAGCTCAAGTGGGAGGCGTTCCACCAGCAGCGCGTGCTGGCCGAGGAGTTCGCCCGCCGCGTCGACGACCGCCTCGCCCGGCTGGTCGCCGCCGAGGAGGCGCGCGCGGTCACCGACTACGCCTTCCTGGTGGTCGGCGGCGACCCGGAGGCGCGCTACGTCACCCGCTCGCCCCTGGCGGCGTTCCCGGTCGACGCCGCGCTGCCGGGGCTGGTCGGCCATTTCCAGGTCGACGCCGGGGGCCGCTTCGGCTCGCCGCTGCTGCCCGGGGACGAGGTCGACGCGGCGCGCTACGGCGTCGCCGCCGACGAGCTGGCGGCGCGCCGGGTGCAGGTCGCCCGCATCCGCGACCTGCTCGGGCGCAACCGGCTGGCCGCCGACCGGACCGTCGCCGCGACCGGCGCGCGGCGCAGCGAGGAGGCGGCGGCCGAGCACCCGGCGGGCGCCGGCGACGACAGCCGCGCGGCCTGGTCGTCGTCTAGCGCGGAGCCGGCCTCCGCGCCGGAGATGGAGGAGCAGAAATCGGCCCCGGCGCAGGCGCTGTTCGATCGCCTCGACCGGCCCGGGGACACGGCGGCGGCGCGCGACCCGGCCCCGCGCTCGCTCGGCAAGGTCGACGAACTGCGCCTGGAGCAGGGCTTCCGGGCGCGGGCCGAGGCGCAGGCACCGCCGGCGCCGGTGACCGGCCAGGCCGCGCCGACGCCGCGCCAGGCGCGCAAGGAGCAGAACCTGCTGATCGCCCCGGAGGCCGCGCCGGCGCCGCCGGTCGCCGGGCCGGCCGAGGCGGACGCGGCGGCCGGCGCCGCGCTGCCGATCCGCACCTTCGAGAGCGACGTCGAGCCGTTCCGCTTCGCCCTGCTCGACGGCGACCACTTCGTTCTCTACCGCAACGTCTGGCGCGCCGGCCAGCGCACCGTCCAGGGGCTGCTGGTCGAGCGCGAGGCGCTGCTGCGCGACCAGCTGCAGGCGCCGTTCGCGGCGACCGCGCTGGCCCGGGCGAGCGACCTGCTGGTCGCCTGGCGCGGCGACGTGATCGCCCTGTTCGGCGGCGCCGGCGGCGGCAGCTACCTCACCCGCGCCGCGGAGCTGCGCGGGGAGTTGCTGCACCGCGCGCGGCTGTCGGCGCCGCTCGGCGGCCTGGAGCTGCTGTTCAGCGTCACCGACCTGCCACCGGGCCCGGGCGCCGCGGTGCTCGCCTGGGTCAGCGGGGTGCTCGGCCTGGTGCTGCTCGGCGGCTTCGCCCTGCTCTACCGGCTCGGCCTCGGCCAGCTGCAACTGGTACGCCAGCAGCAGGACTTCGTCGCGGCGGTCAGCCACGAGCTGAAGACGCCGCTGACCTCGATCCGCATGTACGGCGAGATGCTGCGCGAGGGCTGGGTCGACGAGGCGCGCAAGCAGAGCTACTACGACTACATCCACGGCGAAAGCGAGCGGCTGTCGCGGCTGATCGACAACGTGCTGCAGCTGGCGCGGCTGGAGCGCAACGGCATCCAGGTCGCGCGCCGGCAACTCAGCGCCGGCGCGCTGTGCGAGCTGGCGCGGGCCAAGGTCGCCGCCCAGGTCGAGCGCGCCGGCTTCACCCTCGCCGTCGACTGCGCCGACGCCGACGCCCTCCTCGAACTCGACCCCGACCTGTTCCTGCAGGTGATCATCAACCTGGTCGACAACGGCCTGAAGTTCGCGGCCGGGGCGGCGCGGCGCCAGCTCGACCTCGGCTGCCGGCGGCTGGGCGACGACGTGCAGTTCCACGTGCGCGACTACGGCCCCGGCGTGCCGCCCGGGCAGATGAAAAAGATCTTCCGGCTGTTCTACCGCCCCGGCAACGAGCTGACCCGCGAGACCGTCGGCACCGGCATCGGCCTGGCCCTGGTCCGGCAGTTGACCGCGGCCCTGGGCGGCACGGTCGACGTGATCAACCGCGACCCGGGGGCGGAGTTCCGGCTGCGGTTCCCGACCGTCCCGTCGCCACGATGAGGGTCGTCGACACGCCGGCACTTCCGTGTAGGTTGGGCAAAGCGCAGCGTGCCCAACACCTGGGTCGCCGAAACCCGCCGGGCACGCTTCGCCCGACCCAGCCTGCTGGTCCGGCATGAACGTCGTGCGCCCGCCCAGGCTGCAGGCACAGTTCGACGCGTTGCCGGTCGGCGCCCTGCTCGACCCCCTCGCCGCCGCCCTCGGCGCGCACCACAACGCCGTCCTCGAAGCGCCGCCGGGGGCCGGCAAGACCACCCTGGTGCCGCTGGCGCTGCGCGACGCCGCCTGGCTCGGCGGCCAGAAGATCGTCATGCTCGAACCGCGCCGGCTGGCGGCGCGGGCGGCGGCCGGACGCATGGCCACGCTGCTCGGCGAGGCGGTCGGGGCGACGGTCGGCTACCGCGTGCGCCTTGACACCCGGGTGTCGCCGACGACCCGCATTGAGGTGGTCACCGAGGGCATCCTGACCCGCCTGCTGCAGCAGGACCCGGCGCTGGCCGGCATCGGCCTGGTGATCTTCGACGAGTTCCACGAGCGCAGCCTCGACGGCGACCTCGGCCTGGCGCTGGCGCTGCACGGGCGCGCGCTGTTTCGCGAGAGCCCGCCGCTGCGGCTGCTGGTGATGTCGGCGACCCTCGACGGCACCCGGCTGGCCACGCTGCTCGACGACGCGCCAATCCTGCGCAGCGACGGCCGCCAGTTCCCGGTCGAACTGCGCTACGGCACCCCGTGGCAACCGCGCGACGACAGCTGCGCGCGCACCGCGGCGACGGTGCGCCAGGCGCTGGCCGACGGCCCTGGCGGGGTGCTGGTGTTCCTGCCCGGCCAGCGCGAGATCCGCCGCGTCGCCGCGCTGCTGGACGACCTGGCGACGCCGGCGCTGCAACTGCTGCCGCTCTACGGCGACCTGCCGCTGGCCGCGCAGCAGCGCATCATCGAGCCCGCCCCCGCGGGCGTGCGCAAGGTGGTGCTGGCGACCGCGATCGCCGAGACCAGCCTGACCATCGACGGCATCCGCGTGGTGGTCGACAGCGGCCTGAGCCGGCTGCCGCGTTTCGACCCCGGCAACGGCATGACCCGGCTGGAGACGCGCCGGCTGGTGCGCGCCGCCAGCGAACAGCGCGCCGGGCGCGCCGGGCGGCTCGAGCCCGGCGTCTGCTACCGGCTCTGGTCGGCGACCCAGCAGGCGCAGCTGCTGCCCTTCGCCCCGCCCGAGATCGCCCAGGCCGACCTGGCGCCGCTGGCGCTGCAGCTGCTGCGCTGGGGGGTCGACGACCCGGGCGAGCTGCGCTGGCTCGACCCGCCGCCGGCGGCGGCCTACGCCCAGGCGCTCGACCTGCTGCAGCGGCTCGGCGCCTGCGAGCGCCCGGCCGGCAGTTGGCGGCTGACCACCCACGGCACGGCCATGGCCGAGCTGCCGCTCCACCCGCGGCTGGCCCACCTGCTGCTGGTCGGCCACCGCCATGGCCTGCGCGACCGCGCCTGCGACCTGGCCGCGCTGCTGTCGGAGCGCGACCCGCTGGGCGCCCGCGAGGCCGACCTCGAGCTGCGCCTGGCGCTGCTGGCGGCGCCGGCGCCCGGGCAACGGGCGGTGCAGCAGCGGCTGCGCCAGCTCGGCGCCCAGTTCCGGCGGCACGGCCGCGGCCCGGTCGCCCAGCCGGTCGCGCAGCCGGACGACCCGCGCTGGCTCGGCTTCCTGCTCGCCTGCGCCTACCCGGAGCGGGTCGCCCAGCGACGCGGACCCGGGCCGGTCTACCGCCTAGCCAACGGCCGCGCCGCGACCCTGGACGACCACGACCCGCTGCAGCGGGCGCCGTGGCTGGCGGTGGCCCGGCTCGGCGGCGCGGCCGGCCAGGCCAACGACCGCATCCAGCTCGCGGCGGCGCTCGACCCGGCGCTGTTCGACGACGCCCTGGCCGATCTGGTTACGACCGTCGACGCGGTCGACTGGGACGACGCCCGCCACCGCTTTCGCGCCGAGCGCCAGCGCCGCGTCGGCGCCCTGCTGCTGGCGGCGCGCCCGCTGGCGCGGATGCCCGCCGCCGAACGGCAGCAGGTGCTGGTCGACTACGTCCGCCGCCAGGGGCTGGCGCTGCTCGCCTGGCCCGACCAGGCGGTGCAGCTGCGGGCGCGAGTGGCGCTGCTGCGCCGGCTCGACCTGGAGCGCGATGGTGCCAGCGCCTGGCCCAACCTCGCCGACACGGCGCTGCTGGCGACCCTGGAGCGGTGGCTCGCCCCGGCGCTCGGCACGGTGACCACGCGCGACGCCTTCCAGACGCTGGACACCCACGCGCTGCTGCGCGGCCTGCTGCCGTGGCCACTGCCGGCGCGCCTGGACGAGCTGGCGCCGCCACGGCTGCGCGTGCCGTCGGGCGCCGAGCTGCGGGTCGACTACCGCACCGACCCGCCGGTGCTGGCGGTCAAGCTGCAGGAGATGTTCGGCTGCAGCGCGACGCCGCGCATCGCCGACGGCCGGGTCGCCCTGACCCTGCACCTGCTGTCGCCGGCCGGGCGGCCGCTGCAGGTGACCCAGGACCTGGCCAGCTTCTGGCGCCACGGCTACACCGAGGTGCGCAAGGAGATGCGCGGCCGCTACCCGAAACACCCGTGGCCCGAGGACCCGCTGCAGGCGACACCGACCGCCCGGGCCAAGCGCCGGCGCTGACGTCGCCGACGGATGGAGTATCCTTGTTCCGAACTCCACGATCAGGACACGGCAATGCAAGTCAAGGACATCATGACCACCCCGGTCACCACCATCAGCAAGGACACTCCGGTGCTGGAGGCGGCCAAGCTGATGAAGGAGAAGCGCATCGAGCGCCTGCCGGTGGTGGCCAAGGGCAAGCTGATCGGCATCGTCACCAAGGACCGGGTGCTGCGCGCCTCGCCGTCGATGGCCACCAGCCTGAGCCTGCACGAGATCCACTACCTGTTCGCAAAGCTGACGGTGGACAAGATCATGCAGCGCGACGTGGTCACGGTGACCCCGGAGACGACGGTCGAGAGTTCGCTGCGGCTGGCCCAGAGCAAGCGCGTCGGCTGCCTGCCGGTGGTGGACGACGGCAAGCTGGTCGGCATCCTGACCAGCAACGACTTCTTCTACCAGATCCTCAACCCGCTGCTCGGCATCGGCGAGCCGGGGGCGCGGGTGGTCATCCGTGGCTGCGACACGCCGGCGAAGATGGTCACCGCGGTCGAGGTGGTGCGCGACCTCGACTTCGAGATCGTCAATGGCGCCTACTTCCCCAACCGCAGCGGCGCGCCGCGCGAGCTGATGCTGCACGTCCACGAAAGCAACGCCGAGCCACTGGTCGAGGCGCTGCGCAAGCAGGGGCTGGACGCCGAGGTGCGCCACCGCGACTGAGCGGCGCTCAGGCCCTCAGCGTCCCAGCGCCGCCGCCTCGGCGGCGGCGAACGCCGTCGCGTAGTCGCGGTAGACCGCCGCCGAGAGCTGGATCAACGCCCGCTTGGACTCGCTCAGCCGGGCCAGCGGCCGCGCCGGGCGGCCGCCCCAGAGCCAGCCCCCCTCCAGCAGCTGGCCCGGGGTGGTGGTCGACCCGGCGGCGATCAGGACGTCGTCCTGGACCAGCGTCCCGGACGCCAGCACGCTCTCCATGCCGACCAGCACCCGCGCCCCGAGCGTGCAGTCGTGCAGCTGCACGTTGTGGCCGACGATCGACTCGGGGCCGACAACCAGCGCCCGTTCGCTGGTGCGCAGGATGCTGTTGTCCTGGACGTTGGCGCCGGCGGCGATCTCGATCCCGGGGCCGGCGGCGGCGACGACGCAGCCGAACCAGAGGCTGCTGCCGGCGCCCAGCGCCAGCGTGCCGCGGCCGGTGACCGTGGCGGCGACGTAGCCGTCCGTGCCCGGCGCCAGGGTGAGTTCCGCCGCCTCTGCCGGGGCCGCCGCGGCGGGCGCCCGGAGGCGCGCCTGCAGCCGGTCGCGTTCGGCCGCCGTCACCGGCCGCAGCGGGACCGCCGGCACCCCCGCGCACCACTGGCCCGGCGGCAGCTGGCGGCGCGGAAAGACCACCGAGCCGCGGGCGACCACCGACCCCGCCCCGACCACGCTGCCGTCGAGCACCGCCACGTCGTCCTCGATGACGCAGTCGTCGCCGACGGTGCAGGCGTGGACCACGGCGTTGGCGCCGACGGCGACGCGGTCGCCGACGTGGGTGCCGTAGAGGTCGTGGGCGATGTGGACGGTGCTGTGGGCGCCGAGATGGAAGTCGTCGCCGACCTCGATGACGTGACCGTCGCCGCGCAGCACGGCGAACCGGCCCAGCACCGCCCGCACCCCCAGCGTCACCCGGCCGAGGATGGCGGCGCCGGCACCGGCGCGGGCGACCGGGGCGCGCAGCGCAGGGGCCACGCCCTGGTAGGCGAGCAGCAGCGGGGGCTCGGGCAGCGGACGGAGGGCGATGGCGGGAGCGTGCATGGCGACCAGCGTAGCGAAGTTGGCGGCGGGTGTCGCCCGCCGGGGCTCGCGGAGGAGCGCCCGCAGGTGCATGCGCCATGGATTGACAAAGCGCAAATCGAGGCCTAGCCTGATTTCGTATTTCGTATACGAAATCCGGTACCCGGGATCCTGCAAGAGGCACCTCCGATGAGCAACAAGATCCGCGTCCTGCTGGCCAAGGTCGGCCTCGACGGCCACGATCGCGGCGTCAAGATCGTCGCCCGCTGCCTGCGCGACGCCGGCATGGACGTCGTCTACACCGGCCTCCACCGCTCGCCCGAGGAGGTGGTGGCGGCGGCGGTGCAGGAGGATGTCGACGTCCTCGGCATCAGCCTACTGTCGGGGGCGCACATGACCATCTTCCCCAAGGTGATCGCCGGGCTGAAGGCGCGCGGCGTCGACGACATGATCCTGGTCGGCGGCGGCGTCATGCCCGACGAGGACGTGACCGCGCTGCGCGAGTTGGGCGTCCACGAGGTGCTGCTGCAGGACACGCCGCCGAACCAGATCATCCAGACCATCGAACGGCTGGTCGCCGAACGCGGCGCCCGCTGAGCGCGTCCGGACACCACCGAGGGGGAACGCCGATGAGCACCATGGAAGCCTGGAGCTGGCCGCCGCGCTACGACCCCGCCTACCGCCCCGACCCCGCCAGCCGCTACTGGTTCCCGGTGCGCGAGACCATGGACCCCGGCGCGCGCGACGCGGCCATCGTCCAGCGCCTGCGCGAGGTCTGCGCCTACGCCTACCAGAGCTGCGACTTCTACCGCGACAAGTGGGACGAGGCCGGCTTCCACCCCAGCCAGATCCACTCGCTGGAGGATTTCGAGCGCCGCTGCCCGGTGGTGACCAAGGCCGACCTGCGCGCGGCCCAGCACCGTGCCCCGCCCTTCGGCGACTACCTGTGCGTGGCCGAGAGCGAGGTCCACCACATCCACGGCACCTCCGGCACCACCGGCCGGCCGACGGTGTTCGCCATCGGCCGCGACGACTGGCAGCACATCGCCAACGCCCACGCCCGCATCATGTGGGGCATGGGCATCCGCCCGGGCGACATCGTCTTCATCGCCGCCATCCTGAGCCTGTACATGGGCAGCTGGGGCGCCCTGGCCGGGGCCGAGCGGCTGGGCGCCAAGGCGTTCCCGTTCGGCGCCGGCGCCCCCGGCATGTCGGTGCGCGCGGTGCAGTGGCTGGCCATGATGCGACCGCAGGCGTTCTACGGCACGCCGTCCTACGCCCTCTACCTGGCCGAGACCGCGATCCAGGAGGGGCTCAATGCCGCGGACTTCGGCATCCAGCGCATGTTCTTCTCCGGCGAGCCCGGCGCCTCGGTGCCGGGGGTGCGCGAGCGCATCCAGGCGACCTACCGGGCCGCGGTGTTCGACTGCGGCTCCATGGCCGAGATGTCGCCGTTCATGAACATCGCCGCCTCGGCCGAGTCGGCCACCGGCATGCTCTGCTGGCAGGACGTCTGTTACACCGAGGTGTGCGACCCGCAGAGCTTCGAGCGGGTCCCCTACGGCCAGCGCGGCACCCCGGTCTACACCCACCTGGAGCGCACCTCGCAGCCGATGATCCGGCTGGTCTCGGGCGACCTCGCGCTCTGGAGCAACGACCCGACCGCCTGCGGCCGCACCTACCCGAGCCTGCCGCAGGGGATCTTCGGCCGCATCGACGACATGTTCACCATCCGCGGCGAGAACGTCTATCCGAGCGAGATCGACGCCGTGCTGAACGGCCTGGTGAGCTACGGCGGCGAGCACCGCATCGTCATCAGCCGCGCCGGCCAGATGGACGAGCTGCTGCTGCGGGTCGAGGTGACCGCCGACCTCGACGCCCGGGGCCCGGCGGCGCTGGAGCGCTTCCGCCAGCAGGTGGCGGCCGCGGTGCAGAAGGTGCTCGGCCTGCGCACCCTGGTCGAGGTGCTGCCGCCGGGGACCTACGCGCGCACCGACTTCAAGGCGCGCCGGGTGATCGACGACCGCGACGCCTTCCGCGAAATGGCGCAGCGGCTGCAGCCCGGGGGCGGGTGATGGCGCCACCCGTCGCCTCCGACGACCTGGTGCCGCGCGCCCTGGCCAGCGACAACGCGGCCATGGCGCGCCTGATGAGCCGCGCCGAGGCGGGCACGGCCGAGTGCCGGCCGGCACTGGCCCAGCTCTACGCCCGCGCCGGGCGGGCGCACGTGATCGGCATCACCGGGGTCCCCGGCAGCGGCAAGTCGACCCTGGTCTCGACCCTGACGCTCAAGCTGCGGGCGACCGGCAAGCGCGTCGGCATCATCGCCGTCGACCCGTCCAGCCCCTACTCGGGCGGCTCGATCATGGGCGACCGCATCCGCATGGCCGAACTGGTCAACGACGACGGCGTGTTCATCCGCAGCATGGCCACCCGTGGCGAGCAGGGCGGCATGGCACGCGCCACCCTGGAGGCGGTCGACGTGCTCGACGCGGCCGGCTTCGACTACGTGATCATCGAGACCGTCGGCGTCGGCCAGGCCGAGGTCGAGATCGCGCGCACCGCGCACACCATCGTCGTCGTCTCCGCCCCCGGCCTCGGCGACGACATCCAGGCGATCAAGGCGGGCATCCTCGAGATCGCCGACATCCACGTGGTCAGCAAGTGCGACCGCGCCGACGCCAACCGCACCATCAGCGACCTCAAGACGATGCTGACCATGGCCCTGGCGCTCGGCGGCAACGCCGCCTGGCGCACGCCGGTGCTGCCGACCAGCGCCGCCAACGGCGAAGGCTTCGACCAGCTGATCGACTGCCTGCAGCGCCACGGCGAGTTCATGCGCGACTCCGACGCCGGCCGTGCGCGGGTCCGCAGCATCGCCGAATTCCGCATGCTCAAGACCGCCGAGGCGCTGCTGCGCCAGCGCTTCATCGACGCCCGCCAGGGCGCCCTGGCCGCGGTGTCGGCCGACCTCGCCGCGCGCCGGATCTCCCCCTACCAGGCCGCCGAGCGGCTGCTCGACGACCTCAGCGAAAAAGGAAACCTATGAACAGCAACACCACCGCGCCCGACGCCACGGCGCTGGCCGCCGAGATCGAGGCGTGGGAGGGGCGCGAGGTCGCCGCCTTCCGCGCCCGGCAGCAGGAAAAACGGGAGCAGTTCTTCACCTACGGCGGCATTCCGGTGCAGCGGGTCTACACCCCGCTCGACCTGGCGCAGACGCCGTACGCCGACATCGGCCTGCCCGGCCGCTACCCGTTCACCCGCGGCCCCTACCCGACCATGTACCGCAGCCGCACCTGGACCATGCGCCAGATCGCCGGCTTCGGCACCGGCGAGGACACCAACCGGCGCTTCAAATACCTGATCGAGCAGGGCCAGACCGGGCTGTCGACCGACTTCGACATGCCCACCCTGATGGGCTACGACTCCGACCACCCGATGGCCGACGGCGAGGTCGGCCGCGAGGGGGTGGCGATCGACACCCTGGCCGACATGGAGGCGCTGCTGGCCGACATCGACCTGGAGCAGATCTCGGTGTCGCTGACCATCAACCCGACGGCGTGGATCCTGCTGGCCATGTACGTCGCCCTGGCCAAGCGGCGCGGCTACGACCTGAACAAGCTCTCCGGCACCATCCAGGCCGACATCCTCAAGGAGTACATGGCGCAGAAGGAGTACATCTTCCCGATCGCGCCGTCGGTGCGCATCGTCCGCGACTGCATCACCTACTGCGCCGAGAACATGCAGCGCTACAACCCGATCAACATCTCGGGCTACCACATCTCCGAGGCCGGTTCGTCGCCGCTGCACGAGGTGGCCTTCACCATGTGCAACCTGATCACCTACGTCGAGGAGGTGCGCAAGACCGGCATGGAGGTCGACGCCTTCGCCCCGCGGCTGGCCTTCTTTTTCGTCTCCCAGACCGACTTTTTCGAGGAGATCGCCAAGTTCCGCGCCGCGCGCCGGGTCTACGCCAGGATCATGCGCGAGCGCTTCGGCGCCCGGAACCCGGACTCGATGCGGCTGCGCTTCCACTGCCAGACGGCCGCGGCGACGCTGACCAAGCCGCAGTACAAGGTCAACATCGTGCGCACCGCCCTCCAGGCCCTGGCGGCGGTGCTCGGCGGCGCCCAGAGCTTGCACACCAACGGCATGGACGAGGCCTTCTCGATCCCCACCGAGGAGGCGATGAAGATCGCCCTGCGCACCCAGCAGGTGCTGGCCGACGAGGCCCACGTCAGCGAGGTGGTCGACCCGATCGGCGGCTCCTACTACGTCGAGAGCCTGACCAGCGAGTACGAGCGGCGGATCTTCGCCATCATCGACGAGGTCGATCAAAACGGCGGCACCATCAAGCTGATCGAGGAGGGCTGGTTCCAGCGCCACATCGCCGATTTCTCTTACGAGCAGGCGTTGAACAAGCAGAGCGGCGACCGCCCGGTGATCGGCGTCAACAAGTACCAGGAGCCCGACGAGGTGGCCGACCTGGAGACCCACCCGCACGACCCGACCGCCGAGCGGCGCCAGATCGATCGGCTGCAGCGCATCCGCCGGGAGCGCGACCAGGCCCGGGTCGAGGCGCTGCTCGACCGGCTGGTCGCAACCGCAAGAGACGACGGCCAGAACCTGCTGCCGGTGACCATCGAGCTGGTCGAGGCCGGCGCCAGCATGGGCGACATCGTCGAGCGGTTGAAGGGCGTCTGGGGCACCTACCGCGAGGTGCCGGTCTTTTGACCACGTCAGCCACCGCGACCCCGACCGGGGCACCCGACCGGACGAGAGATAGCGCCATGCCAAACGACGCCAGTGCCGTGCCGACGGACACCAGCCACCCGCGGATGGCGTTGCCCAGGAACGGCCCGTCGCTGTACGAGCAGGTTTACGACTCGCTTCTCGACGCCATCTGCGGCGGCGCCCTGCGCCCCGGGGACCGCATCAACCAGGACGAACTGGCGGCGCGGCTGGAGGTCTCGCGCCAGCCGGTGACGCAGGCGCTGACGGTGCTCAAGACGCAGGACTTCGTCCAGGACGCAGGCCGCCGCGGGCTGGTGGTGGCGCCGCTGGACAAGGGCTTTTTCGCCGCGCTCTACCAGTTGCGCGAGGCGCTCGACCCGATGGCGGCCCGGCTGGCGGCGCGCCGCAGCGCCAGCCTCTCCGCGCCGGCCGGCCGCCGGCTGCTGGCGCAGGGCCTGGCCGCCCTCGAGGCGGGGTCGGTGGCCACCCTGACCCGCGCCGACATGGCGTTCCACATGTGGATCTACGAGGCGGCGGCGAACCCGCTGCTGACCGGCATGCTGCGCCTCTACTGGCACCACCTGCGGCGCGCCATGCTCGTCGTCGTCGGCCCGGCACACGACCGCGGCCTGGTCTGGGAGCAGCATGCGGCCATCCTCGAGGCGGTGCTCGACGGCAACGACAGCCTGGCCGAGAAGCTGTCGCTGCAGCACATCCAGGGCGCAGCCGAGCGGGTGATGCAGACCTTTCCCGAGTGACGGCGACCGCGCCATTGGCGTGCGCCTTGTCGGGCTGAAGCCCGACCTACTAGATTCGTAGATGGGCAAAGCGCAGCGTGCCCATCAAACGGGCGCTGTTGGGCACGCTGCGCTTTGCCCAACCTACGGGACTGCAGCACATCCAGGGCGCAGCCGAGCGGGTGATGCAGACCTTTCCCGAGTGACGGCGACCGCGGCGCCGGCATGCGCCCGGTCGGGCTCACGCAGGTCGGACTTCAGCCGACGCTGCGGTGGTGTCGGGCTGAAGCCCGACCTACAAACACCACGACCCGCACCGCCGCCCTTTGTAGGTCGGACTTCAGTCCGACGCGGCCCCGGATGTTCGGCTGCAGCCCGACCCACGTAGAGCGAACCGGCCCGGGTCCTGTGGGTCGGGCGACCCCTCTGAGGCATACTTGCCGCCACCGCATCGGCACCAGAGGAGACGCCACCATGATCTCGGGAGCGGCAGCACTGCAGCGACTGCGCGAAGGCAACGAACGCTTCGTCGCCGGCATTCGCAGCCTCGACACCCTGGCCAGCCAGATGCGCCGCGGCGAGCTGGTCGCCGGCCAGGCACCGTTCGCGGTGATCCTCGGCTGTTCCGACTCGCGCGTCCCGGTCGAGATGGTCTTCGACCAGGGGCTGGGCGACCTGTTCGTGATCCGTGTCGCCGGCAACATCGTCGCCCGCTCGCAGATCGGCAGCGTCGAGTTCGCCGCCGAACGCTTCGGCACCCGGCTGGTGGTGGTCATGGGCCACACCCACTGCGGTGCGGTGCAGGCGACCCTGGAGGAGCTCAAGCGCCCGGCGGCGACCCAGTCACGCAACATGCGCTCCATCGTCGACCGCATCCGGCCGTCGGTCGAAGGGCTGCTCGAGACGGAACTGGCCGGCGACCCGGCGGCGCTGATGCGCCTGGCCATCCGCACCAACGTCCGCGTCAACGCCAACACCCTGCGCCACGGTTCGGACATCCTCGAACAGCTGATCGAGGAGGACGGCCTGCTGGTGGTCGGCGCCGAGTACTCGCTCGAGACCGGCGCGGTCGAGTTCTTCGACAGCGTGCCGCCCGCCGGCGGCTGACCGGGCAGCGGCAACGCCCGACCAATAACGGCGGGGAACCACGCCGCGCACCTTTCTCTGGTGTAGGTCGGGCTTCAGCCCGACATGGGCGGCTGTCGGGCTGAAGCCCGACCTACGAAGACAGGCAGTTTTGTAGGATGGGCAAAGCGCAGCGTGCCCATCACCGGCGCCCTGGGCGTGCCGCAGGCATCGACCCGGCGCAGGCGGCACGAACCGGCCGTGCTCGCGTCGGCTCGGCCTGAAATGTTGGGCACGCTGCGCTTTGCCCAACCTACCGGAAAACCACGGGCCAACCTGCGAAGAGAGGCAGGCGTCGCCGCCGCCGGTCAACGGAACAGCGCCGGATCCATGGTCGCGAGGTCGGCGGCGATCTGCGGCCGGAACGCCATCTGGCCGAGGACGTCGCGCTCGAGGTCGATGCCCGGGGCGACCTCGACCAGCTCGAGGCCCTGTGCGCCCAGCCGGAACACCGCCCGCTCGGTGACGAACCAGACCGACTGGCCGCGCTGGCGCGCGTAGCTGCCGCTGAAGGTCAGGTGTTCGACCTGGGTGAGGAACTTGCACTCGCGCCCCTCGCGGACGATCCGCAACCGGCCGTCGCCGACGGCCAGTTCGAGCCCGCCCGAGGTGAAGGTGCCCATGAAGACCACTTCACGGGCGTTCTGGCTGATGTTGATGAAACCGCCGGCGCCGGCCATGCGCGTGCCGAAGCGGCTGACGTTGACGTTGCCGGACGGGTCGGCCTGGGCCATGCCGAGAAACGCCTGATCGAGGCCACCGCCGTCGTAGAAGTCGAACTGCGACGGCTGCGGGATCACCGCCTCGACGCCGGCCGAGGCGCCGAAGCTGAGCCCGCCGGCCGGCACGCCGCCGATGCCGCCCGGCTCGACGGTCAGCGTCACCCGGTCGAGCGTGCCCTCCTCGTGGGCCACGGCCGCGACGCCCTCGGGCATGCCGATGCCGAGGTTGACCACGGCACCGGGTTTCAGGAAGCGTGCGGCGCGGCGCGCGATCACCTTGCGCTCGGTCAGCGCCAGCACCGGCAGCTCGTCCTCGGCATCGGCCTCGCTGCCGCCGCCGACGTAGAGCGGGTTGAACGGTTCGGCGAAGGTCTGGGCGTGGTGCTCGGGGGCGGCGACGACGACATGGTCGACCAGGATGCCCGGGATCTGCACCATCTGCGGGTGCAGGGTGTGGCGCGCGACGATCTCCTCGACCTGGACGATGACGATGCCGCCGCTGTTGCGCACCGCCTGGGCGATGGCCAGGCCGTCGATGGTCAGCGCCTCGCGCTCCATGGTGATGTTGCCGCGGGCGTCGGCGCGGGTGCCGCGCAGGAAGGCGGCGTGGATCGGGAACGCCCGGTAGAACAGGTGCTCGACGCCGTCGATCTCGATGATCCGCACCAGCTCCTCGGTGGTGCAGGCGTTGAGCTTGCCGCCGCCGTGGCGCGGGTCGACGAAGGTGTGCAGGCCGACGTGGGTCAGGGTGCCGGGGCGGCCGGCGGCGACGTCGCGGTAGAGGTGGCTGATCACCCCCTGCGGCAGGTTGTAGGCCTCGATCCTGTTGTCCAGCGCCAGGCGGCCGATCTTCGGCACCAGCCCCCAGTGGCCGCCGACGACGCGCTTGACCATGCCCTCGTGACCGAAGGTGTTGAGGCCGCGGGTCTTGCCGTCGCCCTGGCCGGCGGCGTAGACCAGGGTCAGGTCGCGCGGCGCGCCGGTCTCGAGGAAGCGCCGCTCCAGCGCCAGGGTCAGCGCCTCGGGGATGCCGGTGCCGACGAAGCCGCCCATGGCGATGGTCACACCGTCGCCGATCAGGGCCGCGGCCTCGGCAGCCGTCAACTGCTTGGGATCAGCCATCTTCTCCTCCGCGGGGACCGGGTGGCGTGACGCGGCCGGGCGTCGCCCCGTCTGCGCCACCGGTCACGGCGGCGCGCTGTGGGGTGACGGCCATCGCTCAGTCGGTCAGCAGCACGACCAGCTGCTTCGGCCCGTGCACGCCGTAGACCAGGGTCTGCTCGATGTCGGCGGTCTTCGACGGCCCGGAGATCAGCAGCACGTTGGTCGGCAGGGCATCGCCGTAGGCCTGCCGGCGCAGCACCTCGAGCAGGGTGTTGCCGATGGCCGCGCGCGCCAGCACGGCGAAGTGGATCGGCGGCGCCAGCGACAGCAGCCGCGGCTCGTCCGGGGTCGGCACCACCAGCAGGCTGCCGGTCTCGGCGATGCCGGCGACGGTCGAGGTGAGGCCGGCGTCGACGGCGAAGAACAGTTCCTCCTTCCACGCCTCGACGTCGCGATCGTAGGCGACCACCTCGATGCCCGCCGCGGCCAGCGTGGGGGCCGCGGCCTTTCCGACCGGCGTACCCGGCGCCAGGCAGAGCCGCGCCACCCCCTTGGCGACGCAGAGCTCGGCGAGCAGCGCCGGCCAGGCCGCGGCGCCGGTCTCGTGCACCTCGGTGTTGACCGCGCGCAGCAGCCGCACCAGGCGCGCGCTGCGCTCCTGCGCGCTCCACTGCTGCGCCTCGATGACGGCGAGATCGCGCGCCGCCACGGTCGCCCCCGGGGCCGCGGCGCGCAGCCGCGCCAGGATGGTGTCGCGGGCCGCGCTCAAGACTGCCGCTCCCGCGCGGCGAGGCGCTGGTGCAGCGTCTTGCCGGCCGTGCGCGGCGGCGTGCGCACGCTCGACCACGCCTTCAGCGGGCCGAGTACCGGCAGCTTCTTGAACGCCGTGGCGGTGCGCGTCACCAGGCTGTAGAGCCCGGGCGTGGCGTGGATGCGCGCCCATGCCTTCCAGATCGCCGCCTCGCCCAGGCGACGCTGGGCGCCGCTGTCGCGGAACGCCGACGCCGGGTCGCGGTTGACCGCCTCGCGGCGCATGCGCACCAGCATCTTCGGGATCGGGATGCGCACCGGGCAGACCTCGCCGCAGGCGCCGCACAGGGTCGACGCGCCGGGCAGCGCGCCGGCCTGGTCGCAGCCGAGCAGCTGCGGCGACAGGATCTCGCCGATCGGCCCGGGGTAGACGGTGCCGTAGGCGTGGCCGCCGATGCGGGCGTAGACCGGGCAGTGGTTCATGCAGGCGCCGCAGCGGATGCACTGCAGGGTGGTGCGGGTCTCGGGGTCGGCGTAGCTGGCGGTGCGGCCGTTGTCGAGCAGCACCAGGTGCACCTCGCGCGGGCCGTCGCGCTCGCCCGGCCGGCGCGGTCCGCTGATCAGGTTGACGTAGGTGGTGATCGCCTGGCCGGTCGCCGAGCGCGGCAGCAGGCTCAGCAGCGGGGTGACCTCCTCGAGCGTCTCGATCACCTTCTCGATGCCGGTCACGGCGATGTGCACGTTCGGGGTGGTGGTGGTCAGGCGGCCGTTGCCCTCGTTCTCGACCAGCACCAGGGTGCCGGTCTCGGCGATCGCGAAGTTGACCCCGGAGAGGCCGACGTCGGCGTCGTAGAACTTGCGCCGGAGCAGGTTGCGGGCGATGGCGGTCAGCTGCTCGGCGTCCGCGGTGAACTCGACGCCGTCGAGCTTGTCGACGAACAGCTCGGCGATCTGCCGGGTGTTCTTGTGGATCGCCGGCATGATGATGTGCGACGGCGTCTCGCCGGCGAGCTGGACGATGTACTCGCCGAGGTCGGACTCCAGCGCCTCGATGCCGTGGGCCTGGAGGTGGTGGTTGAGCTCCATCTCCTCGGAGACCATCGACTTGCCCTTGATCACGCTCTTGCCGCCATGCCGGCGGACGATGTCGAGGACGATGGCGTTGGCCTGCGCGACCGTCTCGGCCCAGTGCACCTGCATGCCGTTGCGCACGCAGTTGGCCTCGAGCCGCTCGAGCAGGTCGGGCAGCCGCGCGAGCGCGTTGCGGCGCACCGCCGCGCCGAGGTCGCGCAGCCGCTCGAGCTCGTCGGCGTCGGGGAACACGGCCGCCCGCTTGTGCATCAGGCCGTCCATGGCGCGGCGGAAGTTGGCGCGGATCTGCGGGTCGTCCAGCGCCTGCTGGATGCGCTCGTGGAACTGCCTGCTGGCGTCAGCCATCGGTGCGCTCCCACAGCAGGCTGGCGATGTGCTGGACGCGGATCGGGCTGCCGCCCCGCTCCAGCGCGCCGCCGATGTTCATCAGGCAGCCGCAGTCGCCGCCGACCAGCAGATCGGGCGCCGCGGCACTGATCGCCGTGACCTTGTCGCCGACCATGGCCGCCGAGATCGGCGCGTGCTTGACCGCGAAGGTGCCACCGAAGCCGCAGCACTCGGTCTGGCGTTCGAACGGCACCCGCTCGACGTGGGCCAGCCGGTCGAGCAGCCGTTCGGCATCGCCGGCCACCCCCATTTCGCGCCGTGCATGGCAGTTGGTGTGCAGCGCCACCTTCTGCGGCGGGCCGAGGTCGTCGAGCCGGAGGTCGAGCACCCGCACCAGGAACTCGGTCAGTTCGTAGACCCGCGCAGAGAGCTGCCGCGCCTGCGCCAACTCCGGCTCGCCGCGGAACAGGTCGGGGTAGTGGTGCTTGAGCATCGACGCGCACGAGCCGCTGGGTACGATCACCGGGTCGTCGCCGGGGAACAACCCGAGCTGCTGCCGCGCCACGGCGCGCGCCTCGGCGTGGTAGCCGGAGTTGTAGGCCGGCTGGCCGCAGCAGGTCTGGCCCTGCGGGAAGATCACCTCCAGCCCCTCGCGCTCGAGCAGGCGCACCGTGTCGACCCCGGCGTCGGGGAAGAACAGGTCGATCAGGCAGGTGCCGAACAGGTAGACCCGCCTGGGCCGTGCCGTGCCTTGCTCTGTCATGGGTTGCGTGATCCTCGAGGCGTTGACCGAATGAGGCCGGCGAGATGGCCGGCGGAACTCCGACTCAGCCGAAGGCGACGCTCGGCAGCCAGGTGACCAGGCCCTCCCAGTAGAAGACCATGGCCAGGCCGATCAGCTGCAGGATGATGAACGGCACCACCCCGCGGTAGATGTCCCTGGTGGTGATCTCCGGCGGACAGACGCCCTTGATGTAGAACAGCGCGAAGCCGACCGGCGGGGTCAGGAACGAAGTCTGCAGGCAGACCGCGAACATGATGGTGAACCAGGTCAGGTTGAAGCCCAGGGTCTCGACCACCGGGGCCACCAGCGGCAGGATGATCAGCGTGATCTCGACCCAGTCGAGGAAGAAGCCGAGCAGGAAGGTGGCCAGCAGGATCACCATCAGCACGCCGTAGCGATCCAGCCCCAGCCCGAGCAGCGCCTCCTCGATCACCTGGTCGCCGCCGAGGTTGCGCAGCACCACCGAGAAGGCGGTCGCGCCGAGGAAGATGGCGAAAATGAAGGCCGACGTGCGGGTGGTCTGGTAGAGGCTGTCGCGCAGCACCTGGTAGTTGAAGCGGCGGTTGAGCACGGCCAGCAGCGACGCGCCGACCGCGCCGATGCCCGACGCCTCGGTCGGGGTGGCGATGCCCATGAAGATCGAGCCGAGCACCGCCAGGATCAGGCCGACCGTTGGCGCTGCCGCGCCGATGGCACGCAACGCGACCCCCAGGGTCACCTTGGGCAGGTCCTTCGGCACCGGCGCCATCTCCGGCTTGATCCAGGCCACCGCCAGCACGTAGGCGATGTACAGCGCGCCGAGCAGCAGCCCGGGAAAGAAGGCGCCGAGGAACAGGTCGCCGACCGAGGTCTCCGGCCGCGCCAGGCGGTCGGCCATGATCACCAGCATGATGCTCGGCGGAATCAGGATGCCCAGCGTGCCGGTGGCGCAGGCGGTGCCGACGGCCAGCGACTTGGCGTAGCCGGTCTTCATCATCACCGGCAGCGAGAGCATGCCGAGCAGCACCACCGAGGCGCCGATGATGCCGGTGGTCGCCGCCAGCAGCACGCCGATGATGATCACGGTCACGGCGTAGCCGCCGCGCACGGCGCCGAACAGCTGCACCATGTTGTTCATCAGGCGCACGGCGACGCCGGAGCGGTCGAGCATGATGCCCATGAAGATGAACATCGGCAGCGCGATCAGGGTGTCGCTCGACACCAGCGGCCAGATCCGTTCCGGCAGCAGGCCGACGGCGCTGCCCCAGTCGTACCAGAGGTCGGCCTGGAACTGGGTCACGGCGAGGTGGCCGATGGCAGCCCAGATCACGGCGGTGCCCGCCAGCACCCAGGCGACCGGGAAACCGGTCAGCAGCAGCAGGCCAAAGGTGGCGAACATGCCGAGGACGAAGAGCTGTTCCAGGCTTATGACGGCGATCTCCGTGGCCGGGTGTTAGTGTTGCACCGGCCGGCGCCAGGCACCGGCGGCCGTTGATTCTGGGCAGTCACTTGACGATCTTCACCGGTCGCGGCCAGCCGAACAGCAGCGCCGTGCACTTGAGCAGGCGCGCGACGGCGGCGACCACGATCAGGGCCAGCGACAGCGCGATGAAACTCTTGAGAACGAAGCGGTAGGGCAGCCCCGACGGTGCCTGCGAGGTCTCCTGCTGCAGGTAGGACTCCCAGGCGTAGGGCGCGCTGTAGTAGATGGCGATCAGCAGGAACGGCAGCAGCAGCAGCACGATGCCAAAGGCCTCGATCCAGGCCTGGGCGCGCAGGCTGAAACGTTCGTGCAGGACGTCCACGCGGACGTGGTCGTCGGTCACCAGGGTGTAGGCGAGGCCCATGGTCCAGGCGGCGCCGTACAGGTGCCAGGAGATCTCCTCGAGCAGGATCGAACCCTGGCCGAACATGTAGCGCGAGACGACACTGACCAGGATGACGCCGATGACGGCGACCCAGAGCCAGGAAAAAAGCTTCCCAGTGCGCCCGACAACGGCGTCGAGCGCACTGGAAAGACGGGTCGTCGGCAACTCGGTGTGGTGGTGGATGTCGATGACGCCTTCCGACAGGCGAACATCCAGGTTGTCGATACTGGCGATTCCGTCCTGTTGTTCAGCCATCGTCATCCTCCGTCACACGATCCGGTTGCCGCTCAGCGGCTAAGTGGTATCAGCCCCGCTCAGAGATCCGACTGCAGATAGGCGCGCGCATCCCAGATCGAGTAGGTCTTCATGAACTCCTGCTGCGCCGCCCAGACGCGCTTGAAGTCGGCGTCCTTGTCCGCCTCTTCCTGGAGCACGCTGTCGGAGACCTTCTTCAGCTCCTTGAGAACCGCGGTCGGGATCAGATCGTTCTGCACGCCCTTTGCCTGGAAGCCGGCCAGCACGGCGCCGTTCTTGTACTCGCCCTCGGACAGGCCCATCAGCGTGGCGGCGGTGCAGGTGGTCCGGATCAGCGCCTTGTGCTGCTCGCTGGTCTTCTTCCACTGGTCGCCGTTGATCAGCATGTACTGGGCGGTGAAGGGTTGGTGCCAACCCGGGAACAGGTTGTACTTGGCCACCTTGTCGAAACCGAGGATCTGGTCGATCGCCGGCATCGAGAACTCGGTGGCGTCCAGGGTGCCGGTCTCCAGCGCCTGGAACAGTTCGCCACCCGGCATCATGGTCACCGAAGCGCCGAGCTTCTCGATCACCTTGCCGCCGAGGCCGGCGAAACGGATCTTCATCCCGTTGTAGTCCTCGAGCTTGGTGATCTTCTTGTGGTACCAGCCGGCCGTCTCCGGCCCGATGATGCCGCACAGCTGGGCGTGGACGTTGAAGCCCTTGTTGGCATAGACCTCCTGCAGCAGGTCGTGGCCCGGGCCGTAGAAATACCAGGCGGTGTAGGCCCACGGCTTCATGCCGAACGGCACCGCCGCGAACAGCGGGATCGACGGCACCTTGCCCTGGTCGTAGCCGATCCAGGTGTAGCCGGCCTCGACCTTGCCGTCGCTGACCGCCTGCAGGATGTCGAACTCCGGCACCAGCTTGCCCGGCTCGTAGACCCGCACCTCGACCGCGCCGCCGCTGATCGCCTTGAGCTGCTCGGCGACGTAGAGCGACGGCGCGCCCAGGCCGGGCAGCTTGGAAGCGAACGCGATCGGCATCTTCCAGCGGATGCGCTGCTCCTGGGCCTCGACGTCGGTCGCCACGGCACCGACCAGCAGGCTGCCGCCCAGCGCCAGGGCGGCGACGGCACCGGTGAATCGTTTCAGATGTTGCATAGACCAGTCTCCTTTGGCTCTTACAGTTGTGATTTCCAACATGGGGGTTCGGGTGCCCCGCCCGGTCCGTCCGGGCGCAGGATTGAAGGCGACCCTCTGGGCTCGACGCCACCGCGATCCGCTCCCCCCTGTGCGCGGACGCCTACACGCGCTTTCCCGTCAAGCGCCTCAAAACAGGCCCGGTCGGGGACCGGACCCGTTCATCCCATAACCCAGGCACTTGCCGTGCCAGGGATTTGATGTCTTATAAAACAGTTGGTTAGCGCTCACATGGCGCATCCATGAACGGCCCTGTCGACCAAAGTGCCTGATAATCGAGCATATCTTGAAATAGATGTATCAAAATCAGTCATTAAGCGAATTTTATGTCTTGTTTTCAGGCACTCTGGCCTCCGGCCGGGATGGCCAGCTGCTCCAGCCGGGCGTAGAGCTTGGCCCGGGAGATGCCGAGCAGCCGCGCCGCCGACCGCTTCTTGCCCCCGGTCGCCTCGAGGGCCGCGCAGATCGCCTCGCGCTCGATCTCGGCCACCCGTTCGGCCAGCGGGCGGACCTCGGGCTGCGCCGCCCCCTCCGCCGCGCCGCTGGCGGCCTCGGGCAGCGCCGCGGCGACGTCGGCCTCCTCGAGCGTCCGCCGTTCGCTCATCACCGCCACCTGCTCGAGCAGGTTGCGCAGCTCGCGGACGTTGCCCGGCCAGCGGTAGCGCCGCAGGCGGGCCAGCGCCCCGTCGGCCAGATGCATCTGGGGCATGCCGCCCTGGGCGGCGATCTGCTCGAGCAGCACCGCGCACAGCTCCTCGAGGTCCTCGAGGCGCTCGCGCAGCGGCGGCAGCCGGATCGGCAGCACGTTCAGTCGGTAGTAGAGATCGGCGCGAAAGCGCCCCGCCTCGACCAGGTCGCGCAGGTCGTGGCTGGCGGCGGCGATGACGCGTACGTCGACCCGCTCGACCCGGTTGGAGCCGACCGGCTCGATCTCCTGGTCCTGCAGCACGCGCAGCAGCTTGGCCTGCAGCGCCAGCGGCATGTCGCCGATTTCGTCCAGGAACAGCGTGCCGCCGTCGGCGAGGACGAACTTGCCGTCGCGCCCCTTGCGGTCGGCCCCGGTGTAGGCGCCCGGGGCGACGCCGAAGAACTCGGCCTCCAGCAGCGTCTCCGGGACGGCGGCGACGTTGATGCCGACGAACGGCCGCGCGGAACGCGCCGAGGCGGCGTGGATGGCGTGGGCCAGCAGCTCCTTGCCGGTGCCGGTCTCGCCGTGCAGCAGCACCGTGGTGTCGAGCTGGGCGGCGCGGCGCGCGCGCCGCTTGCAGTCGAGCAGCGGCGCGCTGCTGCCGACGATCTGCGAAAAGGTGTACTTGGGCCGGCGGCCGGCGGCCAGCTCGGCGCGGGCCCGGGCGAGGTCGGCCTGGAGCACGGCGAACTTGCCGACCAGCGGCTTGAGGGCGTTGACCTCGTCGAACAGCACCAGGCCGACGGCGCCGATGACCGCCCCGGCGGCGTCGTGGATCGGCATGCGGGTGACGACGAACGCGCGCTGGTCGAAGTGCATGATGTCGAGCAGGATCGGCCGCCCGGTGGCGATCACCTGGCGCAGCAGGCTGTTGGGGATCAGCGCCTCGACCGGTTCGCCGACCACCGAGCGTTCCGGCGCCAGGCCGAGGAGTTCGCGGTAGCGGTCGTTGATCCAGACCACGCGGGCGTCGGCATCGACCGCGATCGCCCCCTGGCACAGCGTCTCGAGCAGACCGAACAGCGACTGGACCGCCTGGGCATGCAGCTGCTCGGCGCTGCCGAGGGTGCCGATCGCTCCCGTCGTCTTCATTTCTCCACCGTCTCCGGAGGCCCGCGCAGGCGCGCGACTCGCACCGCTGGCGGGCGCGGTGCGGGCCGTTTCGCGGGTCATGGACTGAAGATTAGGCAATTGCGACGATTCCTGCTTTGGTAAATTGATCCGACCAATATTATTTTTCCTTCCACTTCCCTGTCAACCCGGTGGAGATTATTTCTCCTTTATTTTCTATTTGTGCTGCGCACAGCAGCCGATCGTTAGCCGGTCACGACAGACCCCTTGATTTGGCCGCGCTATAGGTGATAATTGGACTTACCAATTATTGCCGACCTCGACGAACCTCGCCATGCCCGTACCGCGCAGCCGCATTCGCCAGCCCAAGGTCTCCGACGCGGTCATGGAGCGGCTCGAGACCATGATCATCGAGGGGACGCTGCGCCCGGGCGAGAAACTCCCGCCCGAACGGGTGCTGGCGGTCCAGTTCGAAGTCTCGCGGCCGTCACTGCGCGAGGCGCTGCAGAAGCTCGAGGCCAAGGGGCTGCTGTTCAGCCGCCAGGGCGGCGGGACCTACGTCACCGACTCGCTCGAAAGGGCCTTCGCCGACCCGCTGGCCGAGATCATGGCGGCCAACCCGGAAACCGATTACGACCTGCTGGAGTTCCGTCACGCCCTGGAGGGGATCTCGGCCTACTACGCCGCGTTGCGCGGCACCGACGCCGACCGCGAGGTGATGCAGCTGCGCTTCGATGCCCTGGCCGCGACCCACGAACTGAAGGACTCGGCGGTCGAGGCCAAGGCCGACGCCGAGTTCCACCTGTCGATCGCCGAGGCGGCGCACAACGTCTTCCTGCTGCATGTGCTGCGCGCCCTGTTCGGCCTGCTCGAAAAGAGCATCATCAACTCCCTCGAGACCCTCTACCTGCGCGAGCAGACCCGGCGCGAGATCCCGCGCCAGCACCGCGCGCTGCTCGAGGCGATCCTGGCCGGCGACCCCGAGGCGGCGCGCCAGGCGGTGCACGACCACCTCGCCTTCGTCGAGGAGACCATGCTCAACCAGGGCCGCGAGCGCTCGCGCAAGGAGCGTGCGCTGCGCCGGCTCGAGAATCTCAAGCACTGAGCGGCGGCCTCCGGGCCGCCCACCGGGCGCACCAACCCGGCCCGGCCGACGCCTTGCCGCGACCGGTAAGGCCTGCGACCATGCATCCGCACCCCGGCCGTCGCGTCCACCCCCGGCACCGGCAAGCGGTGCGCGCCGCGTCCACCGTGCACCGTGCACCCAACGGAGTCGAGCCATGCCGGAACCTGGACCCAAGACCCGCCGGGAAGGGATCGACTACGGCCTGCTGCCGCAGCTGCTCGGCTACCAGGTGCGCCAGGCGCAGATCGCCATCTTCCGCGACTTCACCACCAGCCTGGCCGACCACGGCATGACGCCGACGCTGTTCGGCTCGCTGGTGCTGATCGAGGCCAACCCGGGGCTGAAACAGACCGACCTCGCCCACGCCCTGCAGCTCGACCGCTCGACCGTGGTCACGGTCATCGACACCCTGGAGTCCCGCGGCCTGGTCGCGCGCCGGCGCGCCGTCGACGACCGCCGCTCCAATGCCGTCTCCCTGACCGCCCTGGGCGCCAGCACGCTGGCCGAGCTCAAGCCGCGGGTCGCCGCCCACGAGGCGCGCCTGGTGCAGGAGCTGGCGCCGGCGGAGCGCGCCACCCTGGCCGCCACCCTGGGCCGGATCTTCCCCGACCGCCGCTGAAGCCCTTCGCTGGCGCGGGGCCGTCCGCCACGCCATCCGCTGCCCGGCGCTTATTGTTGGAACTCCACCAATTAAGTGGTATCCTGCGGGCATGTTGGGCATCCACGCCCGGAGAGCCGCCATGACCATTCACGACCGCGTCACCCGCCTGCTCGAGCGCCTGCCGAGCGCCCCCCAATACCCGACCCAGGGCGCCGTCCTGTTCGTCGACCTGGAACGCCGCGAGACCCACCGCGCCTACCTGCCGCGGGAGCTGTTCAAGGCGGTGCTGAGCAACCGCGGCGGCAACATGGCGCTGCTCTACAACCTGATGGACGAGCGCCTCGACCCGCTCGACCCGGGCATCCCGCTGATCTTCGGCGCCGGCACCCTGACCAGCAACGTCCCCGGCGCGACCCGCGGCAACGTCACCAGCCTGTCGCCCGACAGCAAGGCGCTGCTCGACTCCAGCTGCGGCGACTACTTCCCGTCGTTCATGCGCCGCCACGGCTACGACCACCTGGTCCTCTACGGCCGCGCCGCCGACTGGACCCTGCTGCGCCTGAGCGGCGACGCGGTCGAATTCCTCGACGCCACGCCCTACGTCGGCCTCGACAACATCGACTTCACTGCCGCCGTCGAGCGCGACTTCGCCTGCGAGGAGCGGCGCACCATGGCGCTGGCGCGGCTGACCCGCGCCGGCGAAAACGGCGTGCTCTGCAGCGGCATCATGGGCGGCCCGAAGGCGATCTGGGCGCGCGGCGGCGGCGGCGCCAAGATGGGCGCGCTGCGGCTCAAGGGGATCCTGATCCAGGGCGAGCCGCCCGAAACCGCCTACAGCGACGCCTACAAGACCTACAACAAGAAGATCGGCAAGAAGATCCTGACCACCAGCGTGATCCGCAACGCCCTGAAGAAGGTCGGCACGCCGTTCCTGTACAAGCCGAGCCGGGTGCTCGGCGCCATGGGCACCAAGAACAACCAGGAGACCACCTGGGTCGACAGCCTCGACGCCGACAACATCGACCCCTACCGGCCCGGCATGGACGGCTGCTTCAAATGCCCGGTGCACTGCCGCGCGCGCAACGACCTGACCCCCGAGGGCGAAGGCGGCTTCGGCGCCCACGCCCTCAAGGGGCTCGAGGGCAACGCCAGCTACGACAAGCCGCAGGCCGCGGTCGAGCACCAGCACGGCCGCAGCTACAACGGCTTCCGCAACGACGGCCAGTTCGACCGCTACGACAAGGGCGACGGCCCCGAGTACGTCACCCTGGGCAAGTTCGGGCCCAACCTCGGCCTCACCGAGATCGAACACGTGCTGCGCTTCAACAACATCCTCAACGACCTCGGCCTCGACTCGGCCAGCACCGGCGGCGCCTTCGGCTGGGCCTTCGAGCTGTTCCAGCGCGGCCTCATCACCAGCGCCGACACCGGCGGCCTGGAGCTGACCTGGGGCGACCATGAACTGGTCGAGAAGCTGCTGTTCATGACCGCCCGCCGCGAGGGTTTCGGCAACGTCCTGGCCGACTCGGCGCGCGCGGTCGAGAAGGGCCACTACCCGGCCGCGGCGCTCGACTACCGCATGGCCGCCAAGGGGCTGTTCCAGTCCGACCCGCACGACGCCCGCATCCTCAAGGCCTTCGCCCTCGGCCTGGCCGTGGCCACGCGCGGCATGGACCATTTGCGCAACCGCGTGACCCTGGAGATCAACGCCCGGATCAACGACGACCCCGAGTTCAAGACCGCGCTCTACGGCGGCACCGTCGCCGCCGAGCCGGACAGCTACATCGGCAAGGAGTACGCCGTGCGCCGCTGCGAGGACACCTTCGCCGCCGGCGACGCGGTCGGCATGTGCCGCTTCAACACCGCGCTGTTCAACTCACCGAGCCTGCCCGACACGGCCGACTTCGCCCACCAGCTGCACGCCCTGACCGGCGTCGACTTCACCCCGGAGGAGGTCGCCGAGGCGGGCCGCAACATCACCGGGCTGGAGCGCATGATCAATTTCCGCATCGGCCTGCGCGCCGCCGACGACACCCTGCCGAAACGGTGGTTCGACGAGGCCAACAGCTACGGCCCGTTCCAGGGGGCGGTGATCGATCGTGCCGAATTCGACGCCCTGCGCGCCCGCTTCTACGAGCTGACCGGACTCAACCGCGAAGGGCTGCCCAAGCGCGACTGGCACCGGAAGCTGTCGCAGCTGGTCACCGGCTTCGCGATCGACGTCGACCTGCCGGGCGACACCCCCGGCGCCCCCGAGCACGGCCTGATCATCGACGAGCCGGTCAGCAACGTCATCGAGTTGCGCGCGGTACTCGCCCGGCGCCTGCCCGAGGCCGCCGCGCAGCTGGCCGACCGCTCGCTGAACGTCGCCGTCAACGACGCCATGCTGGTCTCCGGCGAGGCCCAGGCGCAGGTGGCCAGCGGCGACCGGGTGACGCTGATGCCGATGCTCGGCGGCGGCTGACGCGGCGCGGCGCGCAACGCCGTCCCCCTGTGCCCGGCGCCGTGGCAGAATCATCCCGTGCCCGCCTTCCTGAGCCGCCTGCTGTTGCTCGCCCTGCTGCTGCCGGGCGCGCTCGCGGCCGGGCACGGCCCGCAGGCCCCGCTGCCGACGGTCGAGATCCGCGTCGGCGGCGTGGCGCTGACCGTCGAGGTGGCCGACCAGCCGCGCGAGCGCGAGCACGGCCTGATGCAGCGGACCGAGCTGCCCACCGGCCGTGGCATGCTCTTCGTCTACCCCGACGAGGCGCGCCGCGTGTTCTGGATGCGCGACACCCCGCTGCCGCTGGACGCCGGGTTCATCGGCGGCGACGGCCGGCTGCAGGAGGTCATCGCGCTGGAGCCGCTGTCGGAACGCCCGGTCACGTCGCAATGGCCGGCCCGCTACGTCCTCGAGGTGCCGCGCGGCTGGTTCGCCGACCACGGCCTGGGCCCGGGCGCCAGGGTCGAAAAACTGCCCTGAACCGGCAATAACCGGACCGTTGCCCGGTTGACAGCGGGGCAATGGCCGACTAAAAAAGTCAGGTATGCTCAATACCCCCGCACAGCCAGATCGCGACCCACCTGCCGGGGCGACGCCGGCACCCGCTTCCAGCGCGCTGGTCGACCGTTTCGGCCGGACCATCGAGTACGTCCGGGTCTCGGTCACCGACCGCTGCGACCTGCGCTGCTTCTACTGCATGCCCCAGGGCTTCCACGACTTCGAGGAGCCGGACCACTGGCTGACGTTCGATGAAATCGAGCGCGTGGTCGGCGCCTTCACCCGCCTCGGGGTGAGCCGCATCCGCCTGACCGGCGGCGAGCCGCTGGTGCGCCGCGACCTGCCCGAACTGGCCGGTCGTCTCGCCGCCCTGCCCGGCCTCGACGACCTGTCGCTGTCGACCAACGCCACCCAGCTTGCGCGCCAGGCCGAGGCGCTGCGCGCCGCCGGGATCCGCCGCATCAACGTCAGCCTCGACTCCCTCGACGCCGCGCGCTTCCGCGACATCACCGCCGGCTGCCTGGACAAGGTGCTGGCCGGCCTGATGGCGGCCAAGGCGGCCGGCTTCCGTCCGATCAAGATCAACATGGTGGCGATGAAGGGGGTCAACGAGGACGAGATCGACGCCATGGTCGATTTCTGCGCCGAACACGGCTTCACCCTGCGCCTGATCGAGACCATGCCGATGGGCGACAGCGGGCGCAAGGCGACCGACCACTACCTCGACCTGCAGACCGTGCGCCAGCGGCTCGAACAGCGCTTCGACCTGATTCCCGGGGTGATGCCTGGCGGCGGCCCCGCCCGCTACGTCAAGGTGGCCGGCACCGACCTGACCATCGGCTTCATCACCCCGATCTCGCAGCACTTCTGCGAGACCTGCAACCGCGTCCGCCTGTCGGTCGACGGCACCCTCTACATGTGCCTCGGCCAAGAGCACAATTTCGCCCTGCGTCCGCTGCTGCGCGCCGGCATCAGCGACACCGAGCTCGAGCAGGCGATCCGCGCCGCCATCGAGATCAAGCCGGAACGGCACGAGTTCCGCGAACAGCCGGAGAAGCTGATCCGGGTGATGGGCCGCACCGGCGGCTGAGAGCCGGTGAAAGAATCACACCACCTGCTGCGACGCCCCCTGGACGCCCCTGGCGGCGTTACGGGGACCACCAAAATCGTTTACGTAGCCTGGCTACGCGCACGATTTTGTGCACCCCCGTGCCTTGCCAGGAACGCCCACGGGCCGTCTCGCGACGGTGGGCGATTCCTTCACAGGCTCTGAGCCGACCATGGGCGAGGTCGTCCCGTTCCGGGCCGCGTCGGCCCGCTTCCACGTCGGCCAACTGGTCCACCACCGGCTGTTCGACTACCGCGGCGTGATTATCGACGTCGACCCGGAATTTCGCGGCAGCGAGGCGTGGTACCGGCAGATGGCGCGCAGCCACCCGCCCAAGGACCGGCCCTGGTATCACCTCTTAGTGCACGGCTCGACCCACCAGACCTATGTCGCGCAACGGAATCTCGAACGCGATCCGGCCCCCGGGCCGATCGAACACCCGCTGCTCGGCGCCTACTTCGCGCGCTTCGACGGCGCCGCCTACCGGCCGCTCGGCCGGCGCAACTGACCGCCGTTACTGCGGCGGCGGCGGGATCAGGTCGAGCTCGACGCGCCGGTTCGCCGCCCGCCCCTCGACCGTGCTGTTGGAGGCCAGCGGACGACTTTCGCCGTAACCGACCGCAGTCAGCCGTTGCGGGGCCACGCCGCGCAGCGCCAGGTAGTCCTTGACGCTCAGTGCGCGGTGCTCGGAGAGGCGCTGGTTGTAGCTGTCGCTGCCGACGCTGTCGGTGTGGCCGGCCACGCGCAGCGTGGTCTGGTCGAACTTGTTGGCGACCTTGACCACCGAGTCGAGCACCGGCTGGAACTCGGGCCGGATGTTGGTCTGGTCGGTGTCGAAAGTGACGTTGCCCGGCATGTTCAGGCGGATCTGGTCGCCCTCGCGGGTCACGCTGACGCCGGAGCCCTCGAGTTCGCGGCGCAGCTCGGCCTCCTGCTGGTCCATGTAGTGGCCGATGCCGCCCCCGGCCAGGGCGCCGACGGCGGCGCCGACCGCCGCCCCCTTGCCGTCCTTGGCGATCGCCCCGACGACCGCCCCGGCCGCGGCGCCGATCACCGCGCCCTTGGTCGCGCTGCTGGTCTTCTCCTCGCGGGTGTAGGGATCCATGGTGGTGCAGCCGGCCAGCCAGAGGCCGAGCAGCACGACCGCAGTACGCTTGTTCATCCGTCACTCTCCATAGTATTGAGGTAGGTCCGTGGTCGGTCGCGGCCCGGCGTGTACTCGGTAGCGGCCGCCCGCTGGCGCAAGGATAGCGCAGGCGGGCGGCGCAAAATGCGAACCGGCGCAGCGACCGGACAACACCCGGCTGGCAGAGTAATATCCGCACCGGATGTACCCGGTTGCATCGTGGCGCTTTGGTGGTTAGAGTAGCGCGTGGCGTGTTGACCTTTACGTTAACGTCAACATCCTTCGAGGGGGCCGACGAAGTCCTCTGGAAAGGAAGAATCGCCGACGAAACAATAGCTTGATTATGGACATGGAGGAGATGATGCGCGTGGACAACACGCCGACCGTACGGGGGTCACGCCGGAGCATGCCGCTGCGTGCGCAAGCCGCGCGCGCGGCCGGGCTGCCGGCGACCCGTTCCATGCGGCCCTGCGGCCGGCTGCCCGAGCGTGATCCGCATGCGCCTGTTCGCTAGACGCCACGGCGAGGCGACCTTCGCCCGCGGTGGCGTCCACCCGGACGAGCGCAAGGAGCTGAGCGCCGCCTGTGCGATCGAGCCGTTCGTCCCGCGCAGCGTCACCGTCCCGGTCAGCCAGAGCCTCGGCGCGCCGTCGGTCCCGGTGGTCAAGAAGGGCGACCGCGTGCGCCGCGGCGACCTGATCGCCAGCGACGAATCGGGCGGCGTGCCGGTGCATGCGCCGGTCAGCGGCATCGTCAAGTCGGTCGACAGCGGCATCCACCCGGTGCTGGTGCTCGACCTGTCGATCACCATCGAGGCACGCGCGGACGAGGACGAACCGACCTTCCCCGAACAGCCGGGTTGGGAGACGCTGCCGCGCGACGCCCTGCTCGAACGCATCCGCCGCGCCGGCGTGGTCGGCCTCGGCGGCGCCACCTTCCCCACCTACCGCAAGCTGATGCTGCCGGCGGACGCGCGCGTCGACACCCTGATCATCAACGGTTCCGAGTGCGAACCCTACCTGACCTGCGACTACCGATTGATGCTCGAGCAGGCCGAGGAGGTGGTGCTCGGCGCCTGGCTGATCGCCAAGATCATCGGCGTGCCGCGCTGCCTGATCGGCATCGAGGACAACAAGTCCGACGCCGGCGCGGCCATGACCGCGGCCATCGCGCGCCTGGCCCTCGACCGCCGCGACCACCCGCTGGCGATGCAGGTGGTGGTGACCCAGACCAAGTACCCGCAGGGCTCGGAAAAGCAGCTCATCCAGGCGCTGACCGGGCGCCTGGTACCGCAGCGCGGCCTGCCGATGCACGTCGGCACCGTGGTGCAGAACGTCGCCACCGCCTTCGCCTGCCTGGAGGCGATCCGCAACGATAAGCCGGTGATCGAGCGCGTGGTCACCGTCTCCGGTGGCGGCATCAGCCAACCGAAGAACCTGCGCGTGCCGATCGGCACCATGATCACCCCGATCGTCGAGGCCTGCGGCGGCTTCACCGACGAAGTGGTCAAGGTGCTCGCCGGCGGGCCGATGATGGGTCGCGCCCTGGCCGACTTCAACGCCCCGGTGACCAAGGGCACCAGCGGGCTGCTGTTCCTGACCCGCGCCGAGACCAACCTCGACCGCTACCAGCCGTGCATCGGCTGCGGCGAGTGCCTCGACGTCTGCCCGCTCGGGCTGGAACCGAGCAAGGTGTCGCAGTACGTCGAGGTGGGCCGCCCGCTGGAGACCGAAGAGTTCGGCGTGTTCGACTGTTTCGAATGCGGCTGCTGCTCCTACAGCTGCCCGTCGAACCGGCCGCTGGTGCAGTTCATGCAGGTGGCCAAGGCGGCCTACCGGCACGCGGCGGCGAAAAAGAAGGTCAGTGCATGAGCGTCCCGGCCCCCAACCTCCATCTCTCGACCGGCCCGCACATCCGCCGCGGCCGGACCACGGCCGAGATCATGTGGCTGGTCAACCTGTCGCTGGCCCCGGCGCTGGTCTGGGCCTTCCTGGTCTACGGCTGGCCGGTGCTCGCCATCACCCTGAGCGCGATCGCCGGCTGCGCCCTGGCCGAACACCTGGCCTGCAAGGTGCGCGGCATCGACTCGACGGTGTTCGACGGCTCGGTGGTCTGCACCGGCCTGCTGCTCGCCTACACCCTGCCGCCCGGGATGCCGCTCTGGATGCCGTTCATCGGCGGCGCGCTCGGCGTCTTTTTCGCCAAGACCGTGTTCGGCGGCCTCGGTTACAACATCTTCAATGTCGCGCTGATCGCGCGCGCCCTGATGATGGCGACCTTCCCGGTCGAGATGACCACCGCCTGGCTCACCCCCGAGCTCGGCGCGCTGGGCGGCGTCGACGCCCTCTCCGGCGCCACCCCGCTGGTCAACCTGACCGGCGACCGCGAGGGTACCGGCGCGGTGATCAGCGGCACCCCGGAGGGGATGGCCCACGGCCTTGCGTTCCTGGTCGGCCTGCGCCCCGGCTCGATCGGCGAGGTCTCGGTGCTGATGGTCGCGCTCGGCGCCGCCTTCCTGTTCTGGCAGCGGATCATCAAGCTGTGGATTCCGCTCGGCGTCTTCGCCGGCGCCGCGCTGTTCGCGCCGTGGTCGCCCGACCCGCTGCTCTACATGATGTCCGGTGGCCTCTGGCTCGGCGCCTTCTTCATGGCCACCGACTACGTGACCAGCCCGTCGACGCCCAAGGGCCAGCTGATCTTCGGCCTCGGCATCGGCCTGCTGACCGGCATGATCCGCAACTGGGGCGGCTACCCGGAGGGCATCTGCTACGCCATCCTGCTGATGAACACGCTGACGCCGGCGCTGGACGAGTGGTTCCGGCCGCCACGCACCGCACCCGAAGGGACGCCATCGTGACCGCGCCGCACGCCACCGTCGACACCGCGCCGCCGTCACTGCGCGAGATGGTCCGCATCACCGTCGGCCTGACGGTCGTCTGCCTGCTGGCGTCGATCATCCTTGGCGGCTTCTTCCTCTGGACCGAGCCGGCCAAGGCGCGCAACATCGCCGCCCGCGAAGAGCTGCTGATCCGGCAACTGCTCGGGCTGCCGGAGAGTGCGACCATCCGCGAGGTGCGCCGCTACCTGCTCTGGCGCGGCCCCGAACTCGAGGCCTTCTACCTCGGCGACCGGCGCCTGCTGCAGCTCGACGCCAGCGGCGACCTGATCGCCACTGCGGAGGTGCCGGCCGAGATTGCCGACAGCCCCGGAGATGGCGCCAAGGACGCCTGGGTGCGGGAACGCGCCGCGGTCGACGAGGACCAGGAGGTGCGCTATGTCGGCCGCTTCTTCGCCGGCTACGACGGCGAGCGCAACGCCGGCTACGTCATCGAGGGCGCGACCATCGGCTTCAAGACCTGGATCCGCTTCTTCCTCGCCGTCGACGCCGACTACGGCCTGCGCGGCATCGAGGTGACCGAGCACGAGGAGGATCCGGGCCTCGGCGCCGAGATCACCGAGCCCTACTTCAAGCACCAGTACAGCGGGCGCAGCTTCGATGACATCGCTGCCATCGAGGTGACCAAGGACCCGCTGCCCGGGGAGTGGCGCACCGCCCTCGAGGCGCTCGACGGCAGCGACCTCGACCGCTGGCTGCAGCAGCACGCCGACCTGGTCGCCGCCCATCCGGACATCCACGCCATCACCGGCGCGACCATCTCCAGCGTCGCGGTGACCAAGGGCGTCAAGCGCGCGCTGCGCAACTTCCGCAAACGCATGGATTTCGTGGAGGCTCATCTATGAACACCGCCACCACCCGTCCCGCGCCGCCGGTCAGCGAACTGCTGATGCGCGGGCTGTTCGACGAAAACCCGGTGTTCCGGCTGGCGCTCAGCCTGTGCCCGGCGGTGGCGGTGACCACCACGGTCAACAACGGCCTGATGCTCGGCGTCGCGGTGTTCGTCGTCCAGATCCTCTCCAGCGTCTCCGCCTCGCTGATCCGGCACATCATCATCCCCAAGATCCGGGTGCCGATCTTCGTCATCATCATCGCCATCTGGGTCAGCGTCATGGACATGGTGCTGGCCGCGTTCTACCCGATGGTCTACGCCCAGGTCGGGCTCTACGTGAAGCTGATCGTCGCCTTCGCGATCATCATCTCGCGCATGGAGCTGTTCGCGATGAAGCACCCGGTGATGCCGTCGTTCTGGGACGGCTTCGGCATGGGGCTCGGCTTCCTGGTGGCGATGCTGCTGACCGGCGCGTTCCGCGAGCTGCTCGGCAGCGGCAGCCTGTTCGGCTACGCGCTGGTCGACTTCCGGCCGCTGCTGCTGGTGGTGCTGCCGGCCGGCGGCTTTTTCACCATCGGCCTGATCATGGCGCTGTTCAACTGGGTCGACGTCAAGCGCGGGATCAGCGTCAAGGACAACTACAAGGGCTGCCATGGCTGACGCAAGAGTCCTCAACGAACACCAGCTGCTGGTCGAGGGCACGCCGCCCGCCGACCCCGAGCTGCTGCGCCTGGTGCGCGCCGACGACGCCGACATCCTGCTCGACGTCACCGCCGTGGTCCCGGGCAGCGATCCCGGCACCTTCCTGGTGACCACGCTCGAGTCGCTGAACACGCAGGACCATTACCTGCTGAACCTGGCCGGCAGCGACCAGATATGGTCGATCGCGCCGTCGGCGATGGCGGTGCTGATGTCGGTGGTGATCGGCTCGGCACTGATCAACAACTTCGTCTTCACCCGCTACCTCGGCCTGTGCGTCTTCTTCGGGGTCAGCCGCAAGAAAGAGACGGCCATCGGCATGGGCGTCACCTTCACCGTGGTCGGCGTGCTCTCGGGCATGCTCGCCTGGGCGCTGAACGAGTTCGCGCTCAAGCCGCTGCACCTCGGCTTCCTCGAGATCATCGCCTTCATCGGCATTGTCGCCTGCCTGGTGCAGGGCACCGACCTGGTGATGAAAAAGGTCAACAAGGTGCTGCACCAGAAGTTCGGCATCTACCTGGTGCTGATCACCACCAACTGCATCATCCTCGCCGTGCCGCTGCTCAACGCCACCAACGACGCGACCATGGTCGAAGGCTTCGGGTTGGCGCTCGGTTCCGGCCTCGGCTTCGCGCTGGCGCTGTTCCTGATGAGCTGCGCCCGTGAGAAGGTCGACATGGCCCCGGTGCCGCTGGTGTTCCGGGGGCTGCCGGTCTCGTTCATCCTCGCCGGGCTGTTCGCGATGGCGTTCCTCGGCTTCTCCGGTCTGTCGTTCACGTGAGGTCAAGATGAACCTGCTGCCGGTCATCATCTGGGGCATCGCGGTCTTCACCGTGCTCGGCCTGCTGTTCGGGATCGCGCTGGCCGCGACCGCGCGGCGCTTCCACGTGGCCACCAACCCGGTCATCGACGAGGTCAAGGACAACCTGCCGGCGGCCAACTGCGGCGCCTGCGGCTACGCCGGCTGCGCGACCTACGCCGAACACGTGGTCGAGGAGGAGGATGTCTCGCCGACGCTGTGCACGCCGGGCGGCAAGGAGATCGCCATCACCATCGGCGAACTCACCGGCAAGGTGGTCGGCGAGATCAAGGAGGAGGTCGCCATGCTCCGCTGTGCCGGCATCCGCAGCGTGGCGCGCGAGCAGGCGACCTACGTCGGCATCCACACCTGCGCCGCGGCGGCGCTGTCGTTCGGCGGACCGAAGGCGTGCAAGTACGGCTGCCTCGGCCTCGGCGACTGCGAGCGGGTGTGCGCCTTCGACGCCATCCATATGACCAACGACGGCATCGTCGCCATCGACGTGGTCAAGTGCACCGGTTGCGGCCTGTGCGTCGAGGCGTGCCCGAAAATGACCCTGGAGATGATGCCGCGCCACCACCGCGTGGTCCTCTCCTGCACCACCCGCGACAAGGGCAAGTCGGTCAAGAGCGTCTGCACCGTCGGCTGCATCCAGTGCAAGCTGTGCATCAAGGAGTGCCCGGCC
>Ga0326597_10000829_pt1 | contig 52465 bp, 45 predicted proteins | sample RVTome_12_FD_203789 | JGI IMG/M metagenome (GOLD analysis project Ga0326597, IMG submission 203789) | Soil microbial communities from uranium-contaminated site in the Upper Colorado River Basin, Wyoming, United States - RVT100D185 | ecosystem: Environmental > Terrestrial > Soil > Contaminated >... | reverse complement strand
GGTTTGCCGACGATCGGGACCCAGCCCTCGCCCTCGAAGTAGACCTCCAACCAGGCCGAGCCGTGGATGGGCCTGACCGAGAAGCCACCCGAGACCTCGTCGCCACCGAAGAAGCCGTAGCCGATGCGGCTGGGCACCCCGACCCATCGGGCAAGCAGTGCCTCGGCTGCCGTGATCTCGTAGGGCGACCCCTCGGCGCCGGCAAGCAGTTCATCGACCCGCGCCGGCGGGACGTCGACCGGGTCACCGGCGCCCGCGGCGACGACGTGCTCGTAGAAGCGCTCGCGTACGAACTGCAGCCGGGCGAAGGCGTCCGCGTCAGGTGCTTCGGCCAGCAGGGCGGCAACACCTCGGGGCGGGGCCGGGACTGCCAGGAATGGCCTGACCGAATCCGGCACCGGCCCCGCAGCACTCAGGGCGTCCGCCGTCGGGGGCCCTGCGGCCGCGACCTCATAGGACAGGCCACGTGGCGCCAGGTTGGGCAGCCGCAAGGTCTGCGTCCGTGGGTCGTAGAGCAGTGCCGCGTCACCGTCGGGCGTGACGCGGTGCGGCAGGGCCAGCGTGGGCACGACGCGTCCCGGGAGGTCAAACAGGGTGAATGCGGCGCGAACCTCGCCCCCGGATGCGACGGCGGGGCCGGGCCCGTCCTCGGGCGGCACGCCGGTCACGGCCAGGTCGACGAACCGAGCCGGGTCGAACGGCGGTGTCTTCCATGCGTCGTCCTCGTAGACGTCGAGGACCCCCAGGCGCCACGGCAACTTGCGGTCGGCGTCGACGGCGAACAGCTCGCGATCGACCTGCGGGGGCGCCGCTGGCGGGCGCTGGGGCGGGATGACCTGCTCCTCCTGCGCCGGCGGGAGCAGGAACGTGGCCACGTTGGCCAGGACGGCCAGCCCCACGGCCAACACGGCGATGCCGCCCAGGCCACGGATCAGCCGGCGCACCTCGAAGGCGGGTGAACTCACCCCACTGCGCGCCAACTCCACGCCGTAGGCCACCGCCAGCGCCAGGATGAGCATGCCGAACGCCACAACGGCCGACACGACCTCGCTGCCCGACGGCTGGGCAAGGGCACCGACGACGACCAGCGGGACGGAGAGCGCAACCCCGACGTTCGCCCTCTCGGCCGCCATGGCCAGCATCGACGAGCCGGCTGCGAGCAGCGAGACCACGACCACCAACAGGAAGCGCCACCCCGGATCAAACGGGACGGGCGGCTGGCCCAGGCCCCCGCTGAACAGGGCTTCCTGGACCAGCGACGGCAGCGACGCGCTCCCTGACCCCGCGTCCGGCAACACGACCGCCGCGCCGAGCAGCAGGGCGACGGGCAGTGCGAGGTACTGGACCGACGACGGTCGACGCAACTGGTGGGACACCACGACAAGGGAAGCCCCGAGCGCCGCCGCGACCAGGGCAAGGACCCGTGCCGCCATGCTGTCGAAGACCCCCGCGAGCATCCAGCCCGCACCCGCTGCGGCCAGACCTGCGGCAACGCAGACCAGCACCACGGGCGCCGGCGCCCTGGAGGTCGGGGCAGGAGGCGGGCTCATCGGCCGACCCCGACGACGTGGCGGAAGGCCGGGGCCAGCGGACGACCGGGGTGGAGTTCGACCACGGCACAGCCCAGTGTCCCGGCGCGGTGCAGGACCAGCGCGTCGGTGTCGGGCGTGACGACCAGCACCACGGTCAGCGACGCGCCCTGCTCCATCATCAGGCGCAGGCGCCCTGCCGTCAGGCGGTCGAGGTTCGGCGTGATCACCACCGTGTGCGTGCTGCGACTCACGGTGGCGAACAGGCGGTCCACACCGGCGGTCAGCGTGGCGTCCGCCAGGCCGACCGCAGCCAACGCGTCGAACAGCGTCATCATGGACCTGCGCCCGCGGAGATGGCTGGCCAGCACCTCCTCGCCCGTGTGCAACGTGACCTCCATGCCATGGTGGAGGTGCTCCGCGCCCAACGTTGCCGCGGCGCGAACGGCGGTCTCGAACGTTGGGCTGGGCTCGCCGGCGGTATGCACGTCACGGTTGGTGTCAAGCACCACGTGGACCCGGTCGGTGATGCCCTGCTCGGCTTCCCGCACCAGGTACCGGCCCGTCCCAGACTCCAGGTCCAACGTCCTGGCGGTGGCCGACCACACGATCCGTCGTGGGTCGTCACCGTCGACGTAGTCCCGCATGCCGTAGAACTCGAAGCCGGACGGCCACGGACGGGTGGCGCGCGGTCGGTACGGCGGGTCCTCCCAGGCTCGGTGGGTGACCCGGTCAATGCTGGGCTCCAGCGTCGGATGCACGATGAGGGTGACGGGCTCCAGGATCGTGCGCCGGCGGCGCGTCAGGCCAAACGGGTCGCTCCATTCCGCCACCAGCGGACCGACCTCGTACACGCCGCGCCGCTGCGGGGTGAGTCCGTACGGGTGCTCGACCACTTCCCCCGTCGGCAGCGTCGGGACTGCAATCCTGCGCGGCAACCCGAGTGCGCTGGGGAGCACTTCCTCGAGCACCACCGTGGCAAGCCGCTTGCGTGCGGTCACCCGCAGGACGACGGCCAGGACCTGGCCCTCGCGGGCTCGGCTGGGCAGTTCGGAGCGGAAGGTTTCCAGGTCAAGGGCGCGGCGGCCCATGACGTACGCCAGGCCGATCACGCCGACCGCGCCGTACACCAACAGGAACAGCGCACGACTCCCCAGCGCCCGCCCCAGCGCCAGCCCACCCAGTGCGGCTGCCACGACACCCAGGCCAACGCCGGTGAGCCCGGTCCGCGCTTCGATCCAGGCGACGACCGTCCCCCGGCGTCGCGCAAGCGCGACCCGGCGGGGCGATGAGGCGGCCATGGTGTTTGCCATCAGGGCCTCGCGGCCAGACCGACCGGGACCTTCACCCTGTTCAGGATCCGGTCGATGACTTCGTCCACGGTCTCGTCGCGCAGGAGCGCGTCGGCGGTGAGCAGCAGGCGGTGGTTGAGCACGTCGGGGGCCAGTGCCTTCACGTCATCGGGCAGGACGTCGTCGCGCCCTTGCGATGCTGCAACGACACGCGCCGCACGCATCAGTGACAGCGACGCCCGACTGGACGCTCCAACGTGGAGTGCTGCGTCCTCACGGGTCGCATTGACCAAGTCGACGATGTAGTAGTAGACGGCATCGCTGACCGTGACTCCCTCGCACCAGCTCCGCATCGCCAGCACCTCGTCCAGGCTGAGCACCGGGCCCAGGGATTCGATCGGCTCACCGGACGCATTCGCACGCAGGATGTCGACCTCGTCGTCGCGCTTGGCGTAACCGACCGACGACTTGAACAGGAACCTGTCCAGCTGTGCCTCGGGCAGCGGGAATGTGCCACCGGACTCGATGGGGTTCTGCGTCGCCATGACGAAGAAGGGGTCGGGCAGGGGGTGGGTCACCCGGTCGACGGTGACGGTGCGCTCTGCCATGGCCTCCAGCAGGGCCGACTGCGTCTTCGGCGTGGCCCGGTTGATCTCATCAGCGAGGAAGACGTTGGCGAAGACCGGCCCAGGACGGAACACGAAGTCGCCGGTGGCCCGGTCCAGGACCGGCGAGCCGGTGACGTCCGCGGGCAGGAGGTCTGGGGTGCACTGGATGCGGCGCGTCGTCGCGTCGATCGTCTGGGACATGGCGCGCGCCAACATCGTCTTGCCCGTGCCCGGCACATCCTCGAGCAGCAGATGACCCCCGGCGAGCAGGGCGGTGATGGCCGTTCGAACCACATCGTCCTTGCCCTTGATGACCTTGCCGATGTTGTCAACCATCGCCTGGAACTGGTGGGGGAACACCTCCGCAACCGTCGGCGACACGGCAGGCGCTCGCGTCCCCGACGCACGGCGTGACGTGCTGGACTTCTTGGCTGACTTGGCAGACTGCTTGACGGCCACCCTGCGCCGGGTCGTGCTGCCGGATCCGGTCCGGGATGCGGATTTCGGTGTCGGGTCAGCCACGGTCCACCTCGTTGGGGTTCTGACCGGCAAGCGCCGGCTGGTCGGTGGTCGCGCCCAGGGCGCGACTGATCTGGTCGAAGCGGGTCCCGGAGCGCTGCAACGAACCTCCCGTGGCAGCGAGGTAGGACCGGATGACTTCGGGGTGGGACGTCACCTCGTCGGGTGTCCCGGTGGCGATGTCGCGACCGAGCTCCATCGCGACCATGCGGTCGGCAACGCTGGTGACCAGCGGGACGTCGTGCTCGATGAGGACGATGGCACAGCCGAGGTCCGAAACGATGCGCAGCATCAGGGGTCCCAGCGCCTCCGTCTCGGCTTGGGCCAGGCCCGTCGTCGGCTCGTCCAGCAGCAGCACCGCCGGTCGTTGGGCCATGACGCCGGCCACGTCGACGATCCGTCGAGTCCCCGTGGACAGCTCACCGAGGAACATGTCAGCGAAGGCCTCCAGGCCGAGCAACTCCACCAGGTCGTCGACGCGCTGTGCGATCCGTTGCTCGGACCGGCGCCAACGCGGGAGGCCGAGGACGGCGGCCAGGGGGTTCGCGACGGTGTCGCGCTCCATGAAGACGGCGATGTTCTCTCGGACGGTGAGTGCGGGGAACAGCCGGGCAGCCTGAAACGACCGCCCCAGGCCCAGCTGGCCCCGCGCGGATGCCGACAGGCCCGTGACATCCTGTCCAGCCAGGCGAACGGCGCCGCGGGCCGGAGCCACGAACCCCGACACGACATCCAGCAGGGTGGTCTTGCCGGCACCGTTGGGGCCGATGATGCCGACTATCTCCCCGGGCGCGACGGTCAGGCTGGTGCCACGCAACGCCTGCACGCCCCCGAAGGCAACGGCCACGTCGGCAACTTCGAGCGCCGCGGGCACCGCGCCGTGCGTGGCAGCGCCTTGCGCTGCCGGGGCGTTGGGCCGCGGTCGGCGCCGTGCGGTTCCCGCAGCCAGGTACATCGATCGGACCAGGTCGGGCCGAGCCAACAACTCGGTCGTCGGCCCGTCGAACTGGACCCGCCCCTTGTCCATGAAGACGGCCCGCTCCGCCAACGACAGCGCGATGTTCAGCGACTGCTCGACCACGATCACAGTCGTACCGTCCGCATGGATCTGCGCCAGGATGCCCAGCAGCAGCTCGACAACCTGCGGGGCCAGTCCCAGCGACAGCTCGTCGATCATCAGCAGTCGGGGCCGCATCAGGAACGCCTGGCTGAGCGCGACCATCTGCTGCTCGCCGCCGGAGAGCGTCCCGGCCGGCTGGTCGCGTCGGTCGGCCAACGTTGGGAACCAGCCGAATACCCGGGCCAGGCGCTCGGTGGCTTCGGCACGCGGTCCGTCGCCGCCCTTGCCGTCGGAGTGGGCAGCGGACTGGGTGTCCGCGTTGCTCGTCAGCCACAGGGCAGCGTCGAGGTTCTCCTGGACGGTGAGGTCCGGAAACACCGCCCGACCACCGGGCATCATCACGATGCCCAGCGCGGCGGTCCGGTCCGCGGGCAGGTGGGTGATGTCACGCCCGTCGACGAAGACTGCGCCGCTGGTGGGATCCTGGGTCCCGGCGATGGCGCGCAGCAACGTGGACTTGCCTGCACCGTTGGTGCCAAGCAGCGCCACGATCTCACCGCTGTCGACGTCGAGGTCGACGTCGAACAGGACGTCGACGCCGTCGTAGCCGACCTGGAGGTTGCGGACGACCAGTTGCCGCGTGGCGCCGGCCGCGCGCAGGCGGTCGACTTCGGCCGCCGCCTCTGCGTCGCGCGTCGCGTTGCGGATGTCGCGATCCACATGGCCGGCGGTGGACGCGATCATGGCCGCCGCCGGCAGCAACGGGATGCCGAACAGGAGCATCCCGGCCTTCAGGCCGAGCGTGCCGATCGCGAAGGCCGTGAGCATCGGCGCAAGGACGAGGCCGACCAATTCAAACGGCGCCTGCGTCTGCAGGCCGATGCCTCGCATCCGTGGCGGCACGATCCGTGAGATGAGCGTGAGCTGCGCCGGTGCGAGCGCCGTCCCCACGACCGACGCGGGGATACCGACCAGGAGGGCGACGACGATGTTGGGCGAGAACGCCAGCAGTGCAAAGCTGATCGCCTGCCACAGCGTCATCACGGCGGTGATCGTGATCAGGCGTGCCGGTCGTTCGTCCAGAATTCGGTCGCCGATGGGCGACAGGACCAGCAGCGACACGATCGCCACGACCGACGACACGGCGATGATCACGCCACGCTGGCCCGGGCCGATCAGGTAGACCTCGGCGTAGTAGACGGCGAGGATCGCTCCGAAGCCCGTTCCCGCGATGATCGTGAACGGAGCGACATACCAGAAGCGCCGCAGCGTGACGATGCTCGACATCGTGCGGTAGGCCTCGACGAACCCTGGCGGAGGACTCTCCACCACCTTCTCCAGCCGCTCGGCACCAATTTCCGATCCACCCCGCGGTGGCTCTCGCACCAGGAACGTGAGCAGGGACACGACCGAGGCCAGGATGCCCAAGCTGGCAACGGCGACCCGCCAGCCATACCGGGCTCCCAGGAAGCCGACGATCAGCGGACCCAACAGTCCCCCGACCAACCCACCCACGGTCATGAACGAGAACACCCGCGCGCGCTCGTCAGGTTCGTAGTAGTCGGCCAGCACGGGGAAGCTGGCAGGGGTCACGGCGGCCGCGCCGATCCCACCGGCGATCCGGCCACCGATCAGCATCCCGACGCCGGGCGCCAAGCCCTGCACGACGGAGCTGACGTTGGCGACGATCGATCCGATCCGGATCATCCAGACCCGAGATGTCCGGTCGGCGAGGTAGCCGAACGGCACGCTCACCAGGCGCGAGACGATCGCCATGATCGAGGTGAGCCCGACCAGGAACGCGACGTTGAGGCCGAACTCGGCCCGGATCTCCGGCAGCAGGATCCCCAACGCGGCATCGTCCCAGACCGCGATCGTTCCGGTGAGGGCCAGCACGGCCACCGGCAGCTTTGGCCCGCTCAGGGCCCGGGGGTCAGCGGCGCGCAACGTGTCGGCCACGCGCCGACCGACACCGGCATGGGCGCCCTTGCCTTGCTGCTCCTCGGCGCGCAGGTTCCCGACGTCCTCGATCGAAGCGCCGGCGACCGGTGCTTCGTCGAGTCCCGCGGGCGCACTCGCCCCACCGTCGGCCGTCAGCGCGGAAGCGGCCTGGCGCACCGTCGGCACCAGCCCACGTCGCCGGCCGGGCACGCCGTCGATGACCGTGAGGTCGTCAGCCATCGGCGCCTCCCGCGTCGATGCCCGTCAACACTCCGGCCGCCGCGACGACCGCGACATCATCCTGCGCCGCGTCGACCAGCCACTGGTCGGCCAAGCCGTAGCGCCTGGCCGCCAGGTCCGTCCCGCCGGCCGGGCGCGGTCGTGGACGCAGCGGAGCCCGCTGGCCAGCCACGTGGGCGGCCTCCCCGCCGATCCCCGGGACGTGGAGTCGGCGGCGCTTGGCGACCCGCCCCAGCAGTGAGTCACGCGCGTTGATCGCGACCTGCCCAAGGCCGCCGGGGGCGACCAGCAGGAGCACGATGCCGACCAGGCCGCTGGTCAGCCGAACGACGGACGGACTGGACGACAGCAGCGACACGATGGCGAACCAGGTGAACCCCAACAGCGGGCCGATGACGCCGCCGAAGCCGCCGATCACGGTGGTGACGAACAGCGTGACCGACACCCCCGCCGTGAACGAGTCGGTGCCCACGCTGGCCTGCTGGTAGGTGAACAGCACGCCCGCCAGGCCTGCCAGGGCTCCCGACACGGCGAAGGCGGTCAGTCGCGTTGCGACGATGCCGACCCCGATCGACGCGAGAGCCGCGTCGTTGTCACGGCCGGCGATCAGGGCCCGTCCCAGTCGACTGCGACGCAGCGCGCGAACTGCCAGGACGGACATGGTCAGCACGACGACGACCAGGTAGTAGGCCACCCGCTGGTCATCAAGGTCGAAGCCCAGCAGGACGGGCCGGTCGAAGTCCTCCGGGACAAGGCTGCCGAGGTAGCGCGGGTTCAACAGGATCGCTGTGGTCGTGAGGCCGAGGGCCAAGGTCGACACGGCCAGATAGAGGCCGTCCAGCCGGATGGCAGGCAGGCCCACCAGGGCCGCGGCCGCCGCTCCCGCTGCCGGCCCCACCACCAACGCCAGGGGCAGGGGCAGGCCAAGGACGGCGATCAGCCATCCGGCGAACCCGGCAAACGCGAACTGCCCGAGACTGACCAGCCCTGCCCAGCCGGTGAGCACCAACAGCGACAGGCCGACCAGCGCGTACACCATGGCGGTCTGGATGCGCGTCGTCTGCGACGGCGACATCACCCACGGGAGCAGGGCCAGGACGGCGACCAGCGCCAGCGTTCCCAGTCGTGTCCAGCGACGCACCTCGGGCAGGTTGCGCAGGACGGCGGGGATCGGACGATGCTCCCGAGTCGTGCGCCAGGCCGCGCCCTCGGTGTCCGCGCGATCGGGCCGTCGGCGGTCGGCGAGCAGCAGCCCCGTCACCACGACCAGCAGACCACCGTCGACCAGCTGCGTACTGCCCAGCACCGTCAGGACCACCTGGTCCAGCAATCCGAACACCAGCGCGCCAGCGCCGACCAGCCACACGCTCTCCAGGCGCGCCACCGTCACGACGGCCAGCACCCGGACCAGGCCACCCACCTGGAGCCCGCCGACACCGGTTGCATCTCCGGAAGCCATGACGGTCGCAATCGCGGCCACGCCCGACAGGGCTCCGGCTGCCAACCAGACCCGCAGCGTGACCCGGGCGACCGGGATGCCCAGCGTCTCCGCGCGATCGCGGCGTGACGCTGCCGCACGCACGGCCATCCCCATGGGCGTGAAGCGCAGGTACGCAATGACTGCCGCGATCGCGACGACCGCGCCCACGAGCATCACCAGGTCCGGCCCGCTCAGCTCCATGCCACCCATCTGAAGCCGGAGATTCCCGGGCGGTGGCAAGGCGCCGTCCGGGATCCCGACGGCGCGCTGTCGCAGCGTGGTGGTCGCATCGACCAGCGGGTTGCGCAGCCCGGCGAGCGTCTCCAGGACGAACAGGCTGCCCACGGTCAGGACGACCTGCGACGCGCTGGCAAGCGGCCGAATGACCACCTGATGCACGAGCCCCCCAACCGCAACAGCGACGCCCAATCCGAGCGCTGCTCCGCCGACGTAGTTCAGCGTTTCCAACCAGGGTGCCGGCTCGCCTGCGCAGGGCGGGCACACGGCGTCAGCCATCCGGAAGAAGAGCCGACCCTGCACGACGACGGCAAAGACCGTGCCTCCCAATGCGCCCAGTTGCAGCTGCGCCAGGTTGAGAAACCGGTTGGACCGGAACACCAGGACGATCCCGACGCCCTGCAGTGCCAGCGCCGCGGCCGCAACCAGGCCCCGGCCATAGATGCCGCTCGACACCGGGTGGTCACCAACGACGGGCAACAGGAGGATCACGCCGAACAGGACCAGCAGCGCAACCACCTCGTTGCGTCGTCCGCGCAGCGCGTCGCCCAGTCGGTGGATCACGATCGGCGCTCCGTCCCCGTGCCAAGCACCTCAGCACAGAACCGCCCGACCAGGTCCAAGTCCTCACGGATCGACGGGAACCGGTCGACCCAACCCGTCCAGCAGTGCAGCCGGCCGGTTCCGACGTGCAACCGCGCGTCCACGCCGGCTGCCCGCGCTCGCGCGGCGACCGTGACCGAGTCGTCGTGGACGATCTCCTCCGTGCCCACGAGCAAGAGCAGCGGCGGCAGCCCCGACAGGTCAGCGCCCAGGACATCGGCCGCCAACCGCCGGTCGCCGTCCGGCGCGTACAGGTCCGCGCAGAGGCCAAGGAATTCCGGAGAGAGCAGCGGATCGCGGTCACAACGCTGCCCGTACGACGCGCCGGCCAGGGCAAGGTCCGCCCACATCGAGGTGGTGATGCCACCGGCGGGCAGCGGGAGGCCAGCAGCGCGTGCGGCGAGCAGCACCGCCAGCACCAGGCCGCCACCGGCCGAGTCGCCAGCCAGAACGATCCGGTCCGGCTGGCGCCCAGCAGCCAGCAGCCAGCGGTAGGCGGTCAGGACATCGTCCGACGCGGCGGGGAATGGGTGCTCAGGTGCCAGCCGATAGCCCACAGCCAGGATGGGAAGGCCGGTGGCCGCATGCAGCACGGCGGCTGCCCCACGTGCAGCGGCCACGGAACCCATCGTGTACGCGCCCCCGTGGATGTAGAGCACCAGACCGTCTGATGCTGCATCGAGCACACCCTCACCGCCGAGCCACTCCACCGCCACCCCATTGGCATCCTCGGCAACCACGTTCAGGCCAACGGGGAGCGTGGCCAACTCGGCCAACTCGTCGAACATGCGCCGACCCTCGAGCACCGCCTCCAGCGACCACGTGGGCTGGCGCCGTTGCGCATGGAACAGCGACCGTCGCAGCCACCACCAGCGCAGCCCCTCGGGCACGGGTGCCCTCACGACGGCGCCCCCTGCTGGCCACCGCACTGCGTCTGCAGCACGCGGATGGCCACCTCGGCCGCGGCAGGATCATCCGTGCGCAACGCCTCGTCCAACGCACCGAGGCCGCCGGCCAGGCCCACCCACGCGGGATCAACCGCCGCGGCCTGATCAGCCAGCGACCGCGCCTGGGCCAGGCCGCCCACAACCTCGTCCGCCGGGGCATCCGCCGCGATGTGTCCGGGGAAGTCGACCTCGAACCATCGACACGCGGTCCGTGCGGCCTGGGTGGCACCCTGGATCCCGATCGACGCCAAACCCGTCTGATCGTCCACGCCCTGCCCGCGGCCGTCGGCCTCGACATCGACCAGGCGATCGACGGTGACCAGTGCGGCAACCAGGAACAGGGCCACCAGCCCCCCCAGGATCGCCGCCCGTCGTCGACTGTCCAGCCTCATCCGGATGCCCCTCGGACGAACGCCTTGATGGTCGCGCAGGTGGTCCCCTCTGCGATCCCGGAGGGACGAATCACGTAGGCGCCGACTGCGGCGGGCACGATGAACGTCTCGGCAAAGTGGACGTCGAAGGGCGCGAAGGCTCCCGCCGGAGACGTGACAGTGACCTGCTCACCTTGCACCAGGTTCAGGACGTTGACGCCGCCCGCGGTGTTGTGGTCGACCGGGCTGGTGAACCAGTGGCGGTGGGTCTCGATGAACTCTGCCTCGTGCAGGCCCGTTCGCTCGGCACGCCACCCCGGGCCCGCTCCCAGCGGCGTGATCTGGTTGACCAGCGTCGCCACGGTCACCCGCGTGTCGCGCGTCGCGACCAGGTTGGCCAGACCACGGTCGATGTTGATCGGCCGCGGCCGACCGTCCAGGCCAAGTCGTCCCCAGTCCCACAGCTTGAACGTGAAGATGTAGGGAGTTGCGCTGATCTCCAGGACCATCCCGCCTGCACCCGAGCAGTGGGCGGTGCCGGCCGGGATCAGGAAGTGGTCGTGGCGCCGCGCCGGGAACCGGTTCACGAACTCCTCGGCCGGGAAGTCGAGCTCGCCGCGCTGCGCGGCCTGGAGGTCCGCACGCATGGCGTCGATGTCAATCCCGTCGCGAACACCGAGGAACACCGTCGCTTCATCCGGCTCGGCGTCGAGGTAGTAGTACGACTCGTCCTGGGTGTAATCGACACCGAAGTGCTCACGGATGTAGGCCGTCAGCGGATGGACCTGCAGCGAGAGGTTTCCGCCACCCATCGTGTCGAGGAAGTCGAACCGGATCGGGAACTCCGCGCCGAACCGTTCGACGTTGACCGGTCCCATCAGGGCTTCCGGCTCACGCAGCACAAGGTTGAGCGCTGGGATCTCGACCTGCTCGTCGTCGAATGCCAGCAGCAGCGAGTTCTCCTCCGGCACGCAGTCGAACGCCCACGCGTAGTTGACGGCACTGCGGTCGAGGTCAACGACCTCCTTGATCCACTGGCCGCCCCACGGCCCCGGGTCGAACAACGGCACGACGCGGAACGGCTGGCTGGCCACGCGGCGCAGGCCGTGGAGCAACGTCGCACCGGTGATCATCCGGGGAGCGCCGGCCACGGTCGTGTCCAACAGGTGATCGATGCGGTCGAACAGCGCGATCTTGTGGCGATCCGCCAGCCGCCAGTCGACGAAGTAGCCGCGCTTGTAGAGCAGGGATGCGCGCTCGTGGGCATTGTCGACACCGAGGTTTCCGACCAGGTGACGACGCTGTCGTTGCTGGATCTCCCATCGGGGCAGGTCGGCCAGCACCAGCACGTCACCGTCGGCCACCAGCGACGCACCTGTCCCGACAACGACGACGCGACCCTGCGCCGCCGCCACCTGCCGACGCAAGGAGTCCAAGCGCTCCGGGTCGAACAGGTCTGCCAGGGCCAGCGACGTCACTCGGCCGAAGATCGGATCGTCGGTCAGGTCGGGCGCCACCAGTTCGTCGATGGCCGCCGCCGGCAACAGCGCGTCCTCGACGTCGATGACCATGTCCGCACCCAGCGCGGCGATCAACGCAGCGCGGTCCTGTTCCAGCACGCCGGGATAGCAGTCCACGACAACGACGCGACCGTCGCGCAGCCGTGCCGCCACCTCGGCCCAGCCCACGGCGACTTCGCCGCGGCTGCCGACGGCGACCTGCGGACGACGGTCGTAGTTGGCCCGTCGAGGCAGTCGGTGCCGCGGCGTCGGGTCGGGATCCGGACCGAGCACCTGGGCCTGCGCTGCGGTCCTCGCAGCGGTCGTCGGGGTCGGCTTACGAACGGTCACGGTGTTGCCGTTGCGACCAGGCCACTGGCAGTGACGTCGTAGGTCTCCCCGGCATGGGTCAGGCCGACCAGGGCGGCGTGGGGGTCGAACCCATCCAGGCAGGGCCTGGCGGTGATCCGGTCCAGGCCCGCCTGAACACCGAACACGCCCTCGATGATCGCGGCCACCCACGATCCACCGGACGAACACGCCCAGTCGCTGATGTAGGGCAACTCCGGCGGCGCCTTGCGGGCACCACCGGCAATCGGGTCGACGACCTGCTCGACGAAGTGGGCCTGGCCGAAGGGCCCCTGGTTGGCGCTGGCGGCCAGCCCACGCAGCCAGGCGGCGGCACGGGCGCCCTCGCCGATGCGGTAGAGGCCGCGGACCACCTCGGATGGCCACGCCGTGTAGGCACCGTTGTACTGGTGGTCTGCCCGCACGCTGAATGTCGCGTCGAGGTCGCGGACCGACAACGCCCGCAACCAACGGTCGGTGCGCAGGTCGGTCTCCCAGGCATGCACCAACTCGTCATGACGATCACCGAGGTCGTCAGGGATCGCGTGCAGGACGGTCAACAGGTCGTAGACGTGGCGAACGCTGCGGCGTGACCCGTCGGGGAAGCGGGCGACGAAGTGGCCCTCTCCATCGACGTAGAGGTCGAGCAGTCGCTTCACCAGGTCATCGGCCTCGGCGCGCAACGGTCCCGCCTCGTCGCCACGTCCGACGGCCGCGAGCAAGTCCCCGGCCGCGCGCAAGTTGTGGACGTTGGCAGCATTCAGGCTGGCAACTTCGTGGACGTAGGTGCTGACGCATTCCAGGAGGTTGCCGATGCCGCCGTAGTCGGCCAGGCCGCTGGCTTTCTGGAACTGCTTCCACGCCCCGGCGTGGCGCACGACCTGGTCCAGTGGCGTCGTCGGGCCGTCGCCGGTGTCGATCTCCGTCTGCAGCCACGACCATGCTCCCGTCCACCGGACGTGGTCCAGCACCAGGCGGGTCATGGCGTAGTCGTTCACGCCGTACCACATGCCGACGCCGTCGCCGGTGAGCCAGGAGGTCCCCATGCACGTGTGCACGTCAGAGCGCATCCAGTGCTCCAGCTGACTTCGCATGGGTTCCGGGTCCAACAGCGCATGGACGACCGACGACAGGCTGTAGTCCCACAGGAAGGTGATCGTCGGCCAGTAGCGCGGCATCAGCGTGTCGTAGACCCGACCGAGCACTGAGGCCGGATTGTCGCGCTTGAACGTGATCACCCCGAGGATGCCGGTCCAGTACAGCCGCCACAGGGCGTGGTCGCTGGTGGCCAGCTGCGGCAGGTGGCCGCTGTATCGATCGTTGCCGGGCGTGACGGCAGCGGCCAGCTCCGCGTTCCAGTTCTCGCGCGCCTCGGCCAGGATCGCCTGGGGATCCGCGGCCAGTCGGTCGTAGCAGTCCAGGGCACCTGTGGCGTCGTCGCCACAGGCAACGATGAACGTGAGGCGCGTGGGCGCCCCGGGTGTCACCGGCACCGTCAGGAGCAAGTCGCCATCCTCGAGGCTGACCGGCACGCCGACAATGCCCTGGACCATGACCGCACCGGTCTGTGTTCCCGTCGCCACCCATGCGCCCCGGCCGACGTCGGGCTGGCAACTGGTTGCCTCGCCGACAGGGCACGCCTCGCGCAGCGCCATGACCTCGCGCCGCACCGCCGACGTGGTTCGCAGCCGCAGGTCCACCGTGCGCGCAGCCCGCGTGGTCTCGATCTCCAGGACGACCACGACACCGGGTTGGCCAACGGCCAGGGCGGTCGTGGAGCGCAGCCGCAACTCGTCGACGGCGGTCTCGCGGACGATCCGATCCGGGTACCAGGTGAACGACAGGGGCTCCCCCAGCCCTTGCACGAACCGACCATCAACGAAGAGTTGACCCGACACCACGTCGCTGCCCCACAGCGGCGGGAACGCGATCGATCGCACCGCCATGAGGTCACGGTCCACCTGCAGGGTGCCCAGGAAGTTCGTCAGCCCCGGAGGGTTGAACGGGTCGGCCGGCCGCACGTCAAGGCGGTCGGAGGCAAGGTCATCCACGGTTGGGACCAGCGGGAACTTGACTGTCATGCACCCGCCTTGACGTCGAACCGGGTGGTCGTCGTCGCCCCGGGTGCCCCGGCGATGACGTCGAAGGCAGCGCGGTCGGCGCGGTACCTGGCCACGAAGTACTCGAACGGTCGGCCGTCCTGGTCGTTGTTGACCGCCGTCAGGGTCAGCAGCGGTGCACCGCGACGCGTGCCCAGCAGGCGTGCCAGCGCTGCCGATGCCGCCTCTGCCTCGAAGCGACGGCGACCACCCGTCGACTGCACGCCGTAGCCGTCGGCCAGGATCTCATACAGGCTCTCGTGGACGAGGTCATGGTCGAGCAGGCCGTCGAACCGTGGCAGCGGCAGCCACGTGCGCACGGCGACAACCTCGCGGCCACTGGCACGCCGCACCCGTTCCAGCCACACGACGCGGTCCGTGGAGTTGAGGCCCAGGTCCGCCATCACGAACGGCGGTGGCTGCGACACGCCACTGCCCAGCAGTTCGGTCTCCACGCTCTCGCCGAGACGCGCCATCTCCTCGGTGAAGCCGCGCAGGTCGTGCAGCACCAGGTCATTGACCTTCGGCGACGCAACGAACGTCCCGCGGCCCTTCTCCTTGTGGACCAGCCCCTCGTCGACCAATGCATCCAGTGCTTGGCGGACGGCGGTCCGCGACAGCCCAAACTGCCGACCCAGCACGGCCTCCGAAGGGAGCAGGTCGCCGGGTGTCAACACACCAGTGCGAACCTCGTCGCGCAGGATCGCCGCCAGTTGGGCGTAGTAGGGCAGCGGGTCGGTCTTGCTGATCACGTCGGTCACCGCGCTGCTCCACCGCGTTCAGATCGCGTCATCATATCATCCTGTCATGATAGGTTGTCTGCATCGCTCACGAGGTGGCCGACGAGCCAGTCGGCGACGGCGTCGACCCCACGACGTGCCTCGATGTCGGTTTCCGCCAAGGTCGTGAAGCAATGGTCGGCGCCATGGCCGACGAACACCTCACAGGTGATCCCGTCACGACGGGCGTTGGCGATGGTCCGCTCGCTGTCGCTGGCAAGCATCTCGAACTCGCCGTAGGCCACCAGCAGCGGCGGCAGCCCGCGCAGGCTCGCCCGCACGGGGCTGATCAAGGGATCGTCCGTACTCGCGGTGCCGGCGTACCACCTGGCGTAGGGCGTCAGTTCTGCGTCTGCCAGCGCGGGGTCATCACCGACGCCTCGCCCCTGGCCGGATGCCGTCCCGGTGAGGTCCGCCCATGGAGACACCAACGCCGCGACGGCCGGCATCGCGATCCCTCGATCCCGCATCGCCACCAGGGTTGCCAGCGCCAGCCCACCGCCGGCGCTCTCGCCCAGCAGCCCGATCCCGTCGGGGGCGAAGCCCTCCGCCAGCAACCACTGCTGGGTCGCCAGGGCGTCGTCAAGCGCGGCGGGGAAGACGTGCTCCGGAGCGCGGCGATAGCCCACTGCGCACAGGACCAGACCAGCCGCCCTGGCGAACCGTGCGGCATTGTGCACGCCGATCTCCAGGCTTCCCTGGACATAGCCGCCCGGATGCAGGTAGGTGACCACGCGGTCACGACGCGCCCCCGTCGGCACGACGAACGTGACCGCCGGCCCGCCCGGCACGGTGGCGTGTTCCAGCGCGACGCCGGCAGGTGGCCCCAGCCATGCAGCGACTTCCGCCCAGCGGGCGCGCTCACGGTGCAGCGCCTCGAGGTCGAACGCCGGCTGCGTTCCCGCCAGACGTCGCCGGTCGGCACGCTCCTGCAGCGCGCGATCACTGGGGTCGCTGGCGTCGGGGTGGCGATCCGCGGCCATGGTCATTGCGCCCGCCGGACCATGACGGCCACGCCCAGCAGCGCCGCGTCGGTGTCCAGGCGAGTGGCACGCACCGACGGACAAGTCCCGGCCCAGACCTGTGCCTCCAACGCCTGCTGCACGCCGTCAAGCAGCAGGCCGTCCGGAGTGATCGGACCGCCCCCGAGCAACACATGCGATGGCGCGTAGGCGTTGGTGATCGCGACCAGGCCTCGCACGAGCCAGCGGCGATAGGCCGCCAGGCCCGCCAGTGCCGCCGGTTCGCCCGCCCGCGCGGCCGCGTAGACGCCAGGCACATCATCGAGGGAGCAGCCGGCTTCGCGCGCCTCGCCGACGATCCGGTCCGCCCGGCAGCGCGCCTCGAACGTGCCGGAGCGGCCGGCCGTGTCCAGCGGCCCGACAGGGTCCGCGATGGGGAGGTGGCCGCCCAGCATGCCCCGCCCCCACGGCCCGGGCAGCGCGGGCTGGCCCCCCTCCAGGACCGTGCACCCGATCCCGGTGCCGACGGTCAAGACGCAGATCCTCGCATCCAGCAGGCCTTCGGCCGACCAAGCCGTCACCTCGCCCATGGCGTGCGCCACGGCGTCGTTGTCCACGACGGCCACCGACGCCCCGAACCTGTCACGCAGCCACGCCCGAAGGTCGCGTCCCTCGATGCCGGCAAGCTTTCCCGGCAGGACCTGCACGCGGCCGGCATCGACAATGCCGGGCAACGCCATGCCCGACGCCACGAGCGGTCGCGCCTTGCCAGCCGCGCCGACCGCATCCAGAAGGCGTCGGCCGACACCGGCAACGACGTCCAGCGCGGTGTCAGCGTCCATGCCGGCCACGTCCGCCGTATCGGACGCCAGCACCTGCATTGCCGTCGCGTCGACCACACCGGCCTTGAGCCGGGTGCCACCCAGGTCGAATGCCAGGACGATGGTCATGACGCCACCGCCCGCAACGTCAGGACTTCCCAGGCGCCCAGCGTCACGTCGGGCCGTCGCGCGACGTCCTCAAGGTCGCGCTCCAGCGCGTCGCACCGGTGGGTGATGCGCAGGCCCCCCAGACCATCCAGCGGCAGGATGCGTTCGCGGCCGTCCAGATCGGCAACCCGCACGATCACCCCGGCGCCGTCCTGCGCCGCCATCAGCCGGACGTCAAGGCCCGCCCAGGCGTCACCGGCAACCAGCAGCTGGCCCTGCCCTGCAGGCAGGGGCCGTGCGTCGCGGTCGGGTCGACCCTGTGCGACCTTGTCCTGGAACACCATCGTCGAGGTGAGCGCCCCACCACGAACCTCGCGACCGAACCGTGCCGCATCCCCGTCGGTCGTCACGCCCGGCCGGAAGGCGTACCGGAGCAGGACGCGGCCCGCCTGGCTCGCCGGGTAGTTGGTCCACCAGTGGTTGTTCATCGGCCACGACAGGATCGTCGCGCTCGGGACCGCGGCTGTGGGCCAGCGTCCCTGCACCGGCTGGCCCAGGGTGAACAGCGGGGCATCGGCGGCACACCAGGCGATGTCACCCACGCGCACGCCATGCAGGGTGGTGAACCACTCGTTGCATGCCCCGACCTGGTGGTCGACCGTGGGGTCGACCCACGCGACCTGGCGGTCGTAGCGCACCGAGGGGTCGTCCACGGCGAACGGGAAGGCCACGTACACCGACTCCTTGGCCAGCTCCGCTTCCTTGTCGAGGTCGACGACGACGTCGACACGATCGTCGCCCGATCGCAGGTGCAACTCGACGGCAACGGCTGGGAGTGTGCGACCCGCACCTTCCAGCCGCAGGACCGCGCCCCACGGGGTGCGTCGCACCGAGGCTGCACCCAACGCGACGCGCGCCACGTCAAGGTCCGGCAGCGGCAGCCGCGGGCCGAACTCACTCAGTGACGTGCGCTCGCTGCCCAGTCCGCGCCCAGCGGCCGTGCCACCAGCTCGGACATGCAGGACGTCGCCCAGGCCCCATGCCGAGCCCTGGTCCAGCAGCTCGCGGTCGCCGTGACGCAGGCCGGTGATCACGCCCCCTTCCACGGTGACGTGCCACTGGCCGACGACCACCTCACTGCCCTCGGGGACTTGTTCCGGCGTCGCGCCAGTCCGCGTGTCCGCGGCAACGCCGACGGGCCAGACCCGATAGCCAAAGGCCGGCACTGCGGCCCGCACCCGCACGACGTCCAGGTCTTCTCGCCGGCCGACAACGTCGCAGGCGGCGGCATCGCCGCCCTCGTCCAACAGGACCTCGCCGCTGGCCAACTCCACCTCCAGCTCGACCTCGCGCTGCCACGCAAGGCCGTTGAAGGCGATGGCCGACCGGCCGACGGTCGTGACCAACTCACCCAGCTGACTCATGGCACGGCGACCGGCGTCGCGGACCAGGTGCGCCGCGTGGTCGATCTGGTGGACCTTCCAGTCGGTCATCTCGGCGGTGGTGGCGCTGTGGTGGTGGCTCACCGAGTGCGCCGAGCTCCAGGTGTGCTCACACCCGAGCAGCAGCGTGTCCCACGCCGTGTCCATGCCTTCGCGATCGACGCGGACGGAGGCAGATCGCTGGGCTGTGAGGGCCGAGAGCGTCTCCACGACCGGGAGCGCATCCTGAGCCGTCCGATAGGTCGCCATCGAGGCGGCGTGCGCACCCACGCCGTCCTCCCAGTACGACCCACCATCGCCGGTGATCCGCGACAGCTGGTCGCGGTGCTCCTCGATCGCATCGAAGTAGTCCGTGAACGTGGAGAACGTCATCCGCGGCCAGGCGTACGTGCGATTCCAACGCTCGACGAGGTCGGCGTACCCGCCGGCGACGTCCTCGTTGTCGGAGTGCGACCCGACGATCGGGAAGTGGGTCGGCAGGTAGTCAGGCCGCTCGAAGCGCCCCAGCAGGCGTGGCAGGATGGCCGCCCCGCCCGCGACGGTCACCGGGTCGCCGAACAGGAAACGCAGCTGCGCGTAGGCGTCGGCGAAGAACGTCACGACCTCCGCGCCGTCCGGTCCCGCCCACCGCACCGGGGACGCGAGATGGAGTTCGTCGGAGTCCACCGTGGCCGCGCGACCGTGGTTCTGGATGCCAACGAACCGATCGATGCCAAGGTCGGCCAGCAACGACGGCAGCGCCGACGAATACGACGGGACGTCGGTCAGGTGCGCAACGTCCACGGGGATGCCGAACTCGTCCCCAAGACGGCGGGCTGCGTAGGCGGCCCTGTAGCACTCCTCCAGGCTGGCCAGTCCCGTCAGGAACAGCATCGAATACGCATTGAGGCCAAGGCGACCGCTGCGCAGCGCTGCCACGACGCCATCCACGGAAGAGGTCCGTCGTGTGCGCAGGTAGTCGTCGACGATCACGGTGCCATCCACGGTGAACGCCCAGTCCGGGGTGTTCGCCAGGATGCCGACGGCCCGGTCCAGATTGCGGCTGTGCAGTTCCATCACCTTGGCGGCATGGTCGGTGTAGCCAAGGTCGAGGTGGACGTGCGGGATCACGTGCAATGTCCAGCGCCGCCCCGGTCGCATCTCGACAGTCTCGTGGACGACGGTGCTGCCGTCGACGATGACACGCAGCCGGACCTCGGAGGGCGCGTCGAGGGCGGGGATTGCCAGCCGCGCGTGCCACTCACCGAAGGTTCGGCCCTCCGGTGGCAGGGCAGCGATGATCGTGCGGCCACCAACCTCCAACTCCGCGTGCGCCTCGGCGAACTCGCCGACCCCGCACACCGTGACGTCGACCAGTTGCTGCAGCCCGTCATCCGCATCAACGTGCAGCGGCGTGGGGGCGAGCAGGGCCGTGGGCTGCGTCGAGGCAGCCGCGTCGTGGCGGTGGAACGACAACCCGCCCCAGGCGATCCCGCTGCCGAACCAGTTGAAGTGCGCCATCTGCGCCGGCACGAGCTCGGACGGATCGACGTCACCGGCCGACACGGTCGTGATGGCCACCAGGTTGTCGCCGTTGCGCAGGTGTTCGGCTGGCACGACGATGTCGATGTGGGCCCAGCCGGCGACCAGCGTCGGCGGGCCATTCAGGCCCGCACGGTCGGTCCGCTGCGGACGCAGGTGGTACCGGCCGCAGCGGCCGTTGATGGCGACGTCAAGGGCCGGCGTCGGCCCGTGACCGGCGTAGACGTCCAGCCGCAGCCGCCCGTCATGGACCTCGTCGAGCTCGAAGGCGACGGACACGGAGGTCGACCGGAAGCTGGTGTTGGCGTGCAGCGGACCCGGCTGGAAACGGGGCCAGTCGCGCCCCGGATCGCTCTCCCCGATCCGGAAGGTCGGCGGGTCGTCAAGCCGGGTGACGAACCAGGATTCGTCGAACTGCTCCTGATCTCGCTCGGGGTCCCCGATCCGCCAGACGACTGACGAGGTGAGAGCCATTGCGGGTGTCCTCAGCGTCGACGAGAGCCGGTTGCGGGAGCTTGTCATGATAGGATGCCAACTCATGCGAGACACCGCCAGCGACCCCGCCAGCGACCCTGTCGCTGATCCTGCTGCGCCAGCCAGCCCGTCGCGCACACCGGGCATCGTCAACCTGGCCGCCGTGACGGTGATCGTGGCGATCGTCGGCGCGGTCGCGCTGACGTCACGACAGACGCCACCACCCACGATCGCCGAGTTCGCGCCGCAGGCGATCGAGCAGATCGAGGAGGCGCTGACGCAGGACGCGCCCGCGGCCCAGGAGGGTTCCACGCCTGGCTCCACAGCGCCGGACCCTGAGGCGACCGGCGACCCCGGCGCCGGACCCTCCGACCAGGCCACGGAGCCAGGCGAGGTCATCGAGCGGGCGCGCGTCCGCAGCTGCGTCGGCGACCCGCCGCGCCAGACCGAGGACCCGCAGTCGCCACCGTGCGTCCCGTTCTTCGACGGCGACAACGGTGGCGCGACGTGGCAGGGCGTGACGGCCGACGAAATCAGGATCGCGTGGCCCAACCTGAACTTCTTCCTGCCGGAGGATCCAGTCCTCATGCAGTTGCTGGTCGACCACTTCAATCGGCGCTACGAGTTCTACGGCCGCAAGATCGTCCTCGCCGAATACCCCTCGACCGCCTTCGCCGAGCCCAACCCATCCGCGATGACGGCCGACGCGGTCCTGGTCGACGAGGAACTCCAGGCGTTCGCGACCATCGGGTACGGCGTCCGTGACGGTGCCGAGTACCACTACTACGACGAGCTCGCCCGTCGGGGGGTCGTCTCAGCGTTTGCCGGCCTGAGCGCACTCGGGACCGAGCAGCGCTTCGCCTCGACCCACCCGTACCAGTGGTCCAACGGCGCCAGTCTCGACACGATGTTCAACCTCGGTGCGGATTTCATCTGCACCACGCTGCAGGGCACGCCACCCCAGGCCGGGACCTTCGCCATCCCACCCGCCACGCGGTCCTTCGGTGTGATCGCTGTCCGCTCCGCCGACGGCACGATCCCCCCGATGGCGCTGCTCACCGACCAGCTGGCCGCCTGCGGCGCCGGGCCGACGCTCTCCCTCGAGGACGACGCCAGCAACCTCCAGGCCACCAACGTCATGCTGCAGATGCAGGACGCCGGCGTCACGACGGTGCTGTGCATGTGCGGGAACCTGAACCACCTGCGCACCAACTACTTCGAGGCCGCAACCAACCAAGGCTACTTCCCGGAGTGGCTCGTGCTCGGGTATGCCAACCAGGACCTGGACAACAGCTTCACTGCCGGCAATGCCAACCCGTTGCAGGCCCGCAACGTGTTCGGGATCACCCTCCACGACCGCCTGCTGCCACGCCAGCAGATGCCCTGGTACTGGGCCCTCCGCGAGGGTGATCCGGCGTTTGATCGCGTCGGCTCGATCTACTACTCGCTGCTGGGCCGCTACAGCCACCTGCTCCAGGTCGCCAGCGGGATCCAACTGGCAGGCCCCAACCTGACCCCGGACACATTCGCTGCAGGCCTTCAACGGGCCACGTTTCCCAACCCGGGCGCCGGGGGCCCGCCGCAGTACCAGGCTGCGTTCGACTACCACACGCGCCATGCCGCAAGGGCTTCCGCAGCGATGTTCTGGTACGCACCCGAGCAAGCTGGCGCGCCCGACCCGAGTACGCCCGGGACCCTGTGCCACCTCGGTGGCGGGACGCGGTACCGGGTGGGCCAATTCCCCTCCGAGCCGCAGCCGTTCTTCCAGGAACCGTGCATCCGCTGACAAGCCGGCCGACCGGTTGGGTGTGCCATGCGGTGGCTGGTGAGCGCGATCCCGAGCCCCGTTGGCCCCGTGCCCTTACGCCGTTCGCCTGGCCGCTTCGACGTCCATGGCCAGGCCGGTCTCGCGCTCGGAGACCTCCCACAGGACGCTGATGGCGTCGTCCGTGCCGGGGCGCACCAAGCGGCGCGCCACCGGCGGCCCGCTGCTGACAAACCTCGGCCCGTAGAAGCCGCCGCTCGGTGCCGCGGGGTCCGTGGCGGCGCGCAGCGTGCTGAGCGCGCCCTGGTCGGGCGTCATGCCCGTCGCCGCGGAAAATCGGTGGGACATGGCGCCGGCCAGGCCGCCGCCCTTCTCCTGGACGGTCCTGACCTGCAGCTCGGTGTCCGACAGGCCCGGGTGACAGGCAAGGCTGCGGGCGTCGACCCCGGCTGCCTCAAACGCCCGCTGCAGGCCCACGGCGAAGTGGCGGTTGGCCAGCTTCGCCTGGCCATACGCCTTCCACGGCCCGTAGTTGCCGCGCAGGTGGGGGTTGGACGGATCCACCGGACGGCCGAGGTGCTGAGCGGTCGAACTGACGGTGACCACGCGCGCCCCGGGCGTGTTCACGATTGCCGGGAGCAGGCGCGCCGTCAGTGCCCAGTGGCCGAGGTGGTTGACCCCGAACTGCATCTCGAAGCCGTCCTCGGTCTGGCGCTCCGGCATCGCCATGAGCCCGGCGTTGTTGATGAGCAGGTCGATCCGCGGGTGGGCATCGAGGATCTGCTTGGCGGCCGCCTCGATGGAGGCGAGCGAGCCGAGGTCGAGCGCGACGATCTCCAGGGACGCGTCCGGGTAGGCCGCCAGGATCTCGTCACGCGCCGCGACCGCCTTGGCCTGGTTGCGCACGGCCATGACCACGTGCGCGCCGCTGCCGGCAAGCGCCTTGGCGGTGGCCAGGCCGAGTCCACCGTTGGCGCCCGTCACCACGGCCACGCGGCCCGTCTGCGAAGGGATGTCTGCCGTTGACCACGCCACGATGGTTGTTCCCTTGTTCACCCGAGCCGGAACTGCGCAGTCAACCAACGGTGACGCGCTCAGCGCAGGCCGGGTCACCCGAACCCGTCGAGCTGTGGCGCGACGGTGGCGCCGTCTGGCCAACGCGACACCAGCGCGAACCGGCTCCCTCGAACGAACGTGAGGCGGCACTCCACCGCCACGTCACCGAGGTGACCGAGTCTTTCGATTCGCAACGCCGCCTCGCCACGGTCCATGCACAGCACGTCGCGCAGGTCCTTGTCGGGGATGATCGGCGCGATCACCTCCTGGCCCCGATCGGGCACCCGGCCGCCGAAGCGATCCAGGTGGTCGTAGAGCGCGCTGCTGCGGAAATCCGCATCGTCGAGACCGCGCCCGAGTTCCGCGACAAGCCACACCGTGTCCAGGGCCAAGGGCTCTCCGCCGGCGTGCCGAACACGCTCGAGGCGAAACAGTGGTTCGTCCGCCGGACGGCCCAGGCGTTGCGCAGCTCGCGCGTCGGCTTGCCATCCCTGGAAGATCACATCGCTTCGCTGGTCGATGCCCCGGGCGGCAACGGCCTGGAAGAGGCTGTACAGCGCCCCGAGTGGCTGCACGAAGTGCGTACCCGTGACCACGCTCCCGCGACCCCGGGCGCGCTCGATGACGCCGCGCGCCTTGAGGTGCTGCACGGCTTGACGGATCGTGTGGCGACTGACGCCGTAGCGCGCGACCAGCTCGCGATCCGTCGGAAAGCGCTGGCCGAAGGCGCCCCCAACAAGCTGGTCCTCGAGGTCATCCAACACCTGTCGCCACAGCGGTGCGGCCCCACGGTCGGCGTCCACAAGATCCACGGCCTGGTCCTCCCTGCCCGGCACCGGGTTCAGTGCATGACGTCGAAGTGACGATGCGCCTCGGCGAAGTCGGCATCGACCAGCACCACGTCGCGACCGGCCCGCTCCAGCAGCGAGGCGGCGATGGCCGCCCGGTACCCGGAAGCGCAGTGCACCCAGATCGTCCCCGGCGGGATCTCCCGCAGGCGTGTCAGGAGTTCGTGCAGCGGGATGTGCAACGCGCCGTCGAGGTGGCCTTCCTCCCATTCGAGGCGCCGACGGGCGTCCAACAGCTGCAGCGACGTGCCCATGTCGATCGCTGCCCGCAGGCCCGCGAAGTCCGTCACCGGGTAGGCGCGTTCGTCGGGACCTCTCAGGTCGGCCGGACGGACCTGGCCGGCGGGGTGGTCGATCCCAATGCGCACCAGCTGCCGTTGCGCGTCGGCGACCTGCTGCTCTGCTTCGCCGACCAGCGTGACCGGCGTCCCCCACTCGATGAGCCAGCCCAGATGCGTCGACATCGAGTCGTCCAGTTCGATGCTGATCGTCCCGGCGAGGTGGCCGTGCGCGAAGGCGCGCCGCGAACGCAGGTCGACCACCCACTCCCCGGCGTGGACTCGGCGTCGCACCTCCGCCGGGTCGACGATCCCGACTGGCGACAGGTCGACGGGGCCTGGCCCGCTGCGGTTGGCCGGTCCCATGTGCACGTAATAGGCCGGCCAGGCGTCGAGGCCGGCGAGCAGCTCAGCGACGAAGGCGTCCTCGTCGTTGGTGCGCAGGGCTTGATTGTCGCGACGCTCCTGGCCGATCGTGGAGTGCTCGGACCCCGACGTCTCACCGGACGAGCAGAAGCTCCCGAATCCGTGCGTCGGCAGAACCGCGACGTCGTCAGCCAGCCCGTCGGCCAGGCGGTGGGCGGAGCGGAACTGGTCGCGGGTCAGGAGCTCGGTCATGTCGGCGGAGATCAGGTCGGTCCGGCCGACCGAGCCGTAGAGCAGGCCACCTCCGGTGAACACCGCGTGATCCTGGCCATCCTCGCTGATCACCCACGACAGGTGGGCCGGGGTGTGACCGGGCGTGTGGACGGCCCGGGCAATCAGGGCACCGACCTTCACCTCGTCACCGTCGCGGGTCGCCACGCGTTCCCAGGCGACGTCCTCGGCTGCGGCCACGTGGTAGGTCGCCCCGTGCTGAGCCGCCAGTTCCAACCCGCCGGACACGTAGTCGTTGTGCACGTGGGTCTCGACGACGGCAACCAGTTCAACAGCCTGCTGGCGCAGCACGTCTTCGATGCGGTCGATGTCGCGTTGCGGGTCGACCACCAGGGCCACCCGACCGTCATGCACGACGTAGCTGCGATCGCCCAGTGATGGCGTCTCGATCGTCACGATCCTCATACGATTCAGCGGCCTCGGTCAGAGTGCGTTGGACATCCGCAATATTGTACGTACATTTCGGCCCAACGCCTCCCATGTCCCCCAGCCGCGACCCGGAGTACCGAACGATGTGCCATCCCGTGACCTGCCGCACCTGCTCGAAGACGACGTGGTCCGGCTGTGGGCAGCACGCGCAACAGGTCATGAGCAAGGTGGCGCCTGATGAGCACTGCACCTGCAAACCGGCCGAACGCACCGTCGCGCCGAGCTCACTGCTGTCGCGCATCCTCGGCCGCTGACCCGTCCCCGGCTTGACGTCCGCATGACTGACGTCGCCGGGACGAACGGTGGGACTACAGCTCGACCTGCGAGGAGATCTCGAAGACCCGTTCGGGTGGCAGGTTGAAGTAGCTCGACGCGCCGGTGGAATTGCGACGCAGGAAGGCGAAGAGCCGTTCCCGCCACGGGGCCATGCCGGGCCGGTCCGTCACGACCACGTTCTCCCTGCCCAGGAAGTAGGTGACGTGATCGGGGTCAAGGCCCAGGTGGCGTTCGAGGTCACGCGCCACGTGCGGCTCCTCCATGAACCCGTAGTGCAGTTCGATCATCCGCACGCCTGCGGGGTGGAGCTCCTGGGTGACGCGCTTGACCGGATGCACCCGAGGCACGCGCTCCGTCATCACGGCAACGGCCAGGAGCTCGTCGTGGAAGACGTGGTTGGAGCGAAAGTTGTAGATCAGCGGCGGTGGCGTCATGCCGGGGATGCCGTAGAGGTAGACCGCCGTGCCCTCCACGCGCTGGGGTGGCGTGCGCATCACGCTCTCCAGGAACGTCGGGAGCGGGGTCCGGCCACGCCGCGTGCGCTCGCGAACGATGCGGCGACCCGTGAACCACGTCGTGAGGACTGTGAAGACGATGGCCCCGACGACCAGCGGGAACCACCCGCCGTGGGGGACCTTGGGGATGTTTGCCCCGAGGAAGGCGAAATCGATCACCAGGAACGTCCCACAGATCGACCCAGCCTTTGCCCGCGACCACCCGAAGCGTTCGCGAACGACCAGGTAGAAGAGCAGGGTCGTGATGACCATCGTCATCGTCACGGCCACGCCATAGGCCGCGGCCAGCTGGGTCGAGGAACCGAAGCCGATGACCAGTCCGACGCACGCGATCATCAGGATCCAGTTGACACTCGGGACGTAGATCTGTCCCCGTTCGCGCTCGGAAGTGTGAACGATCTTCACGCGCGGCAAGTAGCCGAACTGGGTCGCCTGCATCGTCAACGAGAATGCGCCTGAGATCAGGGCCTGCGAGGCGATCACGGTCGCGGCTGTCGCCAGCACGACCAGTGGGATCGACGCCCAGGATGGCGCCATCCGATAGAACGGGTTGTCAATCGCCTCGGGCTGGGAAAGCAGCATGGCCCCTTGGCCGAGGTAGTTGAGCAGCAACGCGGGGAAGACCAGCCCGAACCAGCCGATGCCGATGGGCCGGTGCCCGAAGTGGCCCATGTCGGCGTAGAGCGCCTCGCCGCCGGTCACGACCAGGAACACCGAGCCGAGCGCCAGCAGGCCGGTGCGTCCATTGTCTGCGAAGAACTGCAGGCCATGCAACGGGCTGAAGGCGGCCAGGACCGATGGTTGATCGATCAGGTGGCTGACCCCAAGCAGGGCCAGCACGCCGAACCAGACCACCATCACTGGGCCGAACACACGCCCGACGGCGCCGGTCCCGCGGCGCTGCACGGAGAACAGCACCACGAGGATGGCCACCGCAATGGGCACGGAGTACTTGGCGATCGAGGGTGTGGCCACCTCCGTGCCCTCGACGGCAGCGAGGACCGAAATGGCCGGCGTGATCATCCCGTCTCCGTAGAGCAGGGCCGTGCCAAACAGACCCAACAGGATCAGCAGTCGTCGCCTCTGGTTGGATGCCTTGCGCACCGGGATGAGGGACGTCAGGACAAGGATCCCACCCTCACCCTCGTTGTCGGCTCGCATCACGAAAACGAGGTACTTGATCGAGATCACGATGACCAGCGACCAGATGATCAGCGACAGGATCCCGAGCACGTTGGCCTCGGTGACCGGCAACTCGTGGCCGGCGCCCTCGAAGGACTCCTTGAGGGCATACAGCGGGCTGGTGCCGATGTCACCAAAGACGATGCCGAGCGCCCCAAGTGCGGCGACCCCGGTCCGCGTGGGGTGAGTCGAGGCGTCCACGTCGCTGGTCCCTTCGAAGCGTTGGCCGCAAGCCAACACCGGACGCTAACGGTGGCCGCAAGCCGTGTCCGGCGACTGCTGAATCCACCAGGCTCCGACGGCGCTACCGGGTGTAGCTTGGTCGCGAGGTCGAGCCGGTACCTCGAGCGGCCTCCCGAATGGACCTTGGGTCGCAGGGACCTCGGTCAGCGCAGCGAACGGAGTGGACACCACAATGGAGGCCATCGTTCCCTTCACGGACAACGTGAACGACCTGTCCAACGAGAACGGCTATCAGTTCGAGTTCGTCTGCGAGCGGTGCGGCAACGGCTACCGCTCGCCGTTCCAGCGCAACAAGATCACCGCGGGCAAGGGACTGCTCCGGGCATTTGGATCGCTCACCAGTTCCGTTGGCGCTGCCGATCGGCTGGGCAACGTCGCTGACTACCTCGACCGATCGACGGGATCGGCCGCCAAGGACAAGGCGCTCACGGCGGGTGTCGAGGCCGTCCGGCCGCACTTCCGCCAATGCCGGGGCTGCGGCAACTGGGTGTGTCACGAGGTCTGCTGGAACGAGGACATCGGGCAGTGCCTGAACTGTTCGCCGAGCGTTGCCGACGAGCTGTCGCGTGCCCAGGCGCACGCTCAGGTCGAGCAGATCAAGGAGAAGGTCCAGGACGTCGACTGGACAGCCGACCTCGACCTGACCACCCGTGCGCGTGTCAAGTGTCCGGAGTGCTCTGCCGACGTGGCCGGCGGCAAGTTCTGTCCGGAGTGCGGCGCCTCCCTGTCGCCCAAGGACGAGTGCCGCAACTGCGGAACGGACCTCGGGTCCGCGAAGTTCTGTCCCGAATGCGGCGAAAAGGCCTGACCCTGGGCACGGAGGCGTTCGTCGGCCGCGTCGACGGCCAGCCCGTGCCACTCGAGGTCGGGTCGAGCGGGCTTCGCGTCGGCGCGGTCGAGTTCGCCTGGGTGGACCTCGACCACTTCGATGTGGAGGACCATCAGCTCCACGTGGCCACCCACGACGGTCGCTCGGCGACCGTGACCCACCTCGCCACCGGACGCGATCGGTTCATCGCGGACGCGGTCGCAGCACGCGCCCGCGCGCGACGGGCGGCGCTGTTGCAGTGGACTGGCGACGCGGCGCTGGCGACTTTCGAGGGTCGCCGCGGCGATGCCATCCAGGACGAGGACGAGGACGACCGGGTCACCGTGTGCCTGTTCCCCGACGGCGTCACGGTCGAGCCGGTGAACGGGACACCTGACCTGTTGCCGTTGTCCTGCCTGACCGAGGTGGACCGCGACGGCTACGCGATCCGACTGGTCGCACGAGGCATGCCCGACATCGCCGTGCGCCACCTTGGGCAGCGCACCGATGAGTTCCTGATGCGTCTCGACCAGACCCGACGGGTCCTGGCGGCGCGAACCGATGCCGCTTGCACGGCCCTCGACCCAAGTCTGGCAGGGTTGGGGCTTGATGACGGCTGGGCCGTGCCCGCCTCCGTCGCCGGGCACCGGTGGGGTGCGCTGCGCAGCGCGCTGATGGGCCAGCGTCGCGGCGAGGAGATCGGCGTGCTCGAAGCCCTGGCCGGCGATGGCATGCGCCTGGGCGTCAAGTGCGGTCCTGGGTCGACCACGATGCCGTTTGCGCTTGTGCCGGTCGGCGACCGCGTCGCGGTCGAGGCGGCCGACGCCGACGACCGTGCGACGTTCGTCTTCGCAACGCCCGACGTCGATCGCCTCAACGGCGTCCTGCTGGCAACAAGCTTCCGACGCGAAGCGTTGTCACTGGAGCCCGATCAGCTGGGGCGATGGTCCTTGGCCGTGCGCACCCTCGACATCGTCCGCTGGGCCCGGGCGGCCCTGATCGGCCGGGTCGTCCACAACGACCAATGGGCAACCGACGTGAAGCGCCTGCTGCAGGAATGACCCGATCGAACCGCGGATCCTCAGTCGCCGGCGTCGAGGCCCTGGATGTCGTCGGGCACATCGACGGCCAGTGAGCGCAGGACCTCCAAGGAGACCAGCGACAACACGGCGTCGCTGGTCGAGGCCAGGACGACCGGGGCGGCAACGCCCTCGTCCTGGGCTCGCAGCCAGTTGGGTGCTGTGACGCACCAACGGTCACCGGGGACCAGGCCAGGGAACCCGAACTCGGGGCGGGGCGTGGACAGGTCGTTGCCGATCGACTGCTGATGGGCAAGGAACTCCGCCGTCATCACCGCACAGATCGTGTGGCTCCCGACGTCGCCGGGCGCCGTGCGACACGTGCCGTCACGGAACCAGCCCGTCATGGGGTCGCTGCTGCAGCCCTCCAGCGGCCCGTCAAGCACGTTGCGTTCGTCCATGGGCGCAGCGTAGGCGTGCGCCAGGGCGCTGCACGCCGCCGGCGGACACGTTTGCACCGTTGTCACCGTCACAACGGCCATGGCACTGTTTCCCTCCCAGTGTGTGTGGCACTGGGAGCAGAACAGCGACGGTGCAACCCTCCACGAAGCCGTCCCGTCGCCCACCTCGGCAGAGAGACCGTCGCATGACCGACACCAGCTGGCGCAGCGTCCTGCAGGACCAGATGAGCGCCGAATGGGCCGACGAGATCGACCACTTCGAGGCGCAGATCGAGTTGCGCCTACAAGGCAAGCTCGACGAGAAGGTCTTTGCCGAGACGCGCCTGCGACGCGGCGTGTATGGCCAGCGCTACGACAACGGCCGGCGGTTCGACGGCTACGCAACCCGCGAACTCGCGTTCGACGACAAGCCGACCAAGGGGGTGGACACCGTCTGGGACGCCCCCGGCATGCAGCGCATAAAGCTGCCCTTCGGTGGCCTGTCCCCGGACCAGTTGGACGTGATGGCCGACCTGGCGCAGGAGTACGCCGACGAGATCCTCCACGTCACGACCCGCCAGGACTTCCAGCTCCACTTCGTCCACATCGAGGACACCCCGGACCTGATGCGGCGCCTCGCGGCCGTCGGCGTGACCACGCGAGAGGCCTGCGGCAACAGCATCCGCAACGTGACCGCCTGCCCGCTGGCAGGCGTGTGCCGCACCGAGGGGTTTGACGTGTCCCCCTACGCGCGCGCGTTGATGGAGTTCCTGCTCGGCCACCCGGACGTCCAGGACTTCGGCCGCAAGTTCAAGCCGGCGTTCAGCGGCTGCGAGTCCGAGGCCTGTGGCCTGGTCCAACTGCACGACGCCGGCTACGTCGCCAAGGTCGTGGACGGGCGGCGCGGCTTCAAGGTCGTGGTGGGTGGCGGCCTGGGCACCGTCCCCCACCAGGCCGAGGTGCTGTCGGACTTCACGCCGGTCGAGGAGTTCCTGATCGAGGTGCAGGCAATCGCGCGCGTCTTTGCCCGCCTCGGCGAGAAGAAGAACCGCAACCGTGCCCGAATCAAGTTCCTTGTGGCCAAGCTCGGCATCGAGGAGTTCAGAAGGCTGGTCGACGAGGAGATGAAGACGATCCCGCATGACCCGCGCCACACGGCCTTCGTCCACGACCTACCCATCACCCAGGGCCCGGCCGTGCGCCAGCCTGGCCCCCTCCCTGACGGCCCGCGGCCTGCTGGCTACCAGGCGTGGCACGCGAGCAATGTGCGCAGCCAACGCCAGCAGGGCTACTGCGTCGTGACCGTCAACCTGCCCCTTGGCGACCTGACGTCGCAGCAGGCGCGCGGGCTGGCCAACGTGGCTCGGCACTTTGTCGGTGACAACATCCGTACGTCGGTGGACCAGAACATCGTGCTGCGTTTCGTCGCAGAAGCCGACCTCCCGGGACTGCATGAGGCGTTGGACGCGATCGGCCTCGCGCTGCCGGGTGCGGGCACGATCGTCGACGTCACCGCGTGCCCCGGGACGGACACCTGCAAGCTGGGCATCGCATCCAGCCGTGGTCTGGCGGGCGAGTTGCGCAACCGCCTCGCCATGAAGACCGCCTCGATGGACCAGGCCGTGGAGGACCTCAGCATCAAGATCTCGGGCTGCTTCAACAGTTGCGCCCAACACCACATCGCTGACATCGGGTTCTACGGCAACGCCCGCGGCGTCGACGGCCGCCGCGTCCCGCACTTCCAGGTGGTCCTCGGCGGACAACGTCGCGAGAACGCCGGGAAGTATGGAATGGCCGTCGGCGCCGTGCCGAGCAAGGCTGCCCCGCAGGTCGTCGATGCCCTGACCGACGCGTACGTCCAGGGCCGGGAGCAAACGGAGACGTTCCAGGGATGGTCCGAAAGGCTTGGCAAGCGGGCGCTGCGTGGCCTGCTCGAGCCCTTCATGGCGGTGCCCGACTACGTCGCCGACCCCAGTTTCTACACCGATTTCAGCGACGCCCGCCCGTACACCATGGGAGACCTGGGCGTCGGCGAGTGTGCCGGTGAGGTCGTGTCACTGTTCGGCATTGAGGTCATGAAGGCGGAATCCGAGGTCTTCGAGGCCCAGGTGACCCTCGAGGAGGCCGGCGACCCCGACGCGGTCGAGAACCACGCCTATCGCGCCATGCTCTGGGCTGCCCGAGCACTGGTTCGCACCGAGTACATCGACGTGAGCGAGGACCCAGACGACATCGTCGAGCACTGGAAGACGCGCTTCTTCGACAACGAGCGCTTCTTCGACCGCTTCGCCGGCGGCAAGTTCGGCCAGTACCTGCTGGACCGCCACGCCGACCCCACGCCGTCCGGCCACGCCGCGACGGCCGCTCGCCGCATCGAAGAGGCCCAGTTGTTCGTGGAAGCCGCCCACAGCTGTGAGGCCCGCATCGCGGCCCAGTTGGCCACGATCGTCGAGTCACCTGTCCACGTCACCTCGGACCCCGCATGAAGCCCGCCCGATTGTCCGTGCGCTTCCCCGCCCTCGACGTGCCGGAGGATCTGTCTCCGGCCATCGAGGTCCTGCACCGCTTCATCCAGCGCGGCAGCGTGGAGGGGTTGGTCCTGGACGTGGCCGACTACCGCCATGTGCCGCGCGGTCCCGGGGTGGTACTTGTCGGCCACGACGTCGACTACGGGTTCAGCCATGACGCGCTGACGGTCCTGCGCAAACGCCATGCCGACGATGATGCGGCCACACAGTTCCGCGACGCCCTGCGCATGGGCCTCGGCGCGCTGGACGCCCTGGGCTACGACGGCGCTTTCGAGGCGACCTACGACCCGACAACCTTGCAGGTGACGGCGATCGATCGCCGCCTCGGCGCCACGTCCGACGTCGCGGCAGCGCTGCAGGCTGAACTGGGACCCGTCGTGGCGGAGCTGCACGGTGGCGATGCCACCGTGATCGCCGTCGTGCCGGCCGACCCGCGCGAGGCCCCAACCGTGACCGTCAACGCGGGCTCATCCGACGGTCCGACACTGCTCGGCCGGCTGGGTGGGTCGCGCGCCCACGGCCAGAGCGCCTGGGACATCAAGGTCGAGGAACTGGTGCGTCTTCACAACGAGGAAGCCGATTTCGTCCTGCTCGACGTTCGCGAGGAGTCCGAGTTCGAGACGGTCAACCTCGGCGGCCGACTCATCCCGCTGGCCACCCTCCCCGACCGACTCGACGAGCTGGACGCGGACGCCCACGTGGTCGTGCACTGCCGCGCTGGCCGTCGCGGCGGGCTGGCCGTCCAGCAGTTGCGCGCCGCCGGTTTCACCAACGTATGGAACGTCAACGGCGGCCTGATGGCCTGGATCGACCGTGTCGACCCCAGCCTGCCGCGCTACTGAAGGCCGCGACGGCCATCCGGTCGTGCCATCACCCCGGGTGACCTCCTGGGCGCGTCAGCCGCCAGCGATCGCGCCGACGATGCGCAGCGCCTCGGACCCTGCAGCCACCTCGCCGGGCAGTGGGGCGTCCAGCGACTCGAGGGACAGGTCGCGGCCGCACGCAAAAAACCGCATGAACGCCCGACGCTGACCGGTCTCGCGGTCGCGGATCGTCCCGAGCAGGGCGGGATGGCTGGCTTCGAGGGCTTCGAGGACAGCGCCCAGCGTCGGCTCGCCAACCACCTCGACCTGCGCTTCGCCCGTGAGCTTCGCGAGGTTTCGCAGGTGGCTGGGCAACGCCACGCGGACCACCGTCACGTCAGGACCTGCACCTCGACGGAATGGATCCGGGGCAGGTGCTCCGCGATGGCCGCCCACGAGTCGCCCTCGTCCGACGACGCGAACAGGTGACCACCGGTCGTGCCGAAGTACAGCCCACACGGGTCCAGCGAGTCCACCGCCAGTGCGTCACGCAGGACGTTGGTGCGGGCGTGCTGTTGCGGCAGGCCCTTGCTGAGCAACTCCCAGGTGTTGCCGCCCGTTCGGCTTCGAGCGACCCGCAACGCCCCATCGGGCGGGTAGTGCTCACTGTCGCTCAATATCGGGATCACGTACACGGTCTCGGGCTGGTGCGGGTGCACCGCCACCGGGAAGCCGAAGTCGCTGGGCAGGTCGCCGGACACCTCCGTCCAGTTCTCGCCGGCGTCATCGGTGCGGCAGACGTCCCAGTGCTTCTGCATGAACACCGTGTCCGGCCGCGACGGATGCATCGCCAGCTTGTGGACGCAGTGGCCGGCCGTGGCCTCGGGCTCTGGCAGGTGTTCGGATCGCAACCCACGCGTGACCAGGCGCCAGGTCTGTCCGCCGTCGTCGGACCGGAACGCGCCCGCGGCGGAGATCGCCACGTACATCCGCTGGGGATTGCCGGGGTCGATGATGATCGTGTGCAGGCACAGGCCACCGGCGCCGGGCTGCCAGTCGTGACCGGTCGGGTGCTCACGCAGCCCGGGCAGTTCCTGCCACGTGTCTCCCCCGTCGGTGGACCGGAAGAGTCCGGCGTCCTCCACCCCGGCGAACACGATGTCGCGGTCCACCGGGGACGGGGCAAGGTGCCATACGCGGGCGAACTCCCACGGGTGCGGCGTGCCGTCGTACCAGAGGTGGGTCCCGGGATCACTGGCGTAGGTGAAGGCGTTGCCCACCGGCGCCCAGGTACGCCCGCCGTCATCGGACCGCTGGATCACCTGGCCGTGCCAGTCGGTCCACTGCGACGCCCAGATGCGGTCCGGGTCGACCGGTGAGCCCTGGACGTGCATGACCTGCCAGCCACCGAAGAACGGCCCGTCGATTTCCCACTCTCGGCGATCGGCCCCGGCCCGCGCAACAAACGCGCCCTTCGCGGTTCCCACGAGCAGTCGAACACCTGCCATCTCGGCACTCCCCATCCCGGTACGAGCCGCCCGTATCCTAAGAGGCCGCGCCAGTAGGGGGCTGGATCAGCGAGCGCGTTCCAGGTGGATGCAGCGCGAGGCGAACGCCGAACCGCATACTGGTGGTACGTGGGAGGCGCGTCAACGAAGCGATGCGCCGCCTGGGCCGCGCGAGCCCGGCATCCCTATTGGCGCGGCCTCTAAGCCTCGATCCACCGAAGTGACGGGTAGCGGTTGAACGAGAAGTGCCTCCGGAGCGGGGAGAATGGCGGTTACGACGCCAACCACTTCACCGCACCGGAGGCACCCTCAGGATGCCAGCATCTTCGCACAACATCGACTCGATCGACGTCACGTTCGACCACCGTCAGGCCGTTGCGGATGCGGGGCTGCTTCTGACCGCGACGTTGGCCGACCGGCTCGGGCTCGAGCATCTGGCCGACGACGCGGTCACGCTCGGGTTCCGCCCGGGCCGCAAGCTGCTCACGCTGGTGCACACCCTGGTTGCCGGGGGCGACTGCATCGATGATGTGAACCTGCTGCGGGCCGGATCGACCTCGCGGGTGCTCGGGCTGCGCGAACTGACCGCGCTGGCACGGGCGCTCGAGACGAAACGGCCTGGGGCCGCGGCCTCGCTGCGTGAAGGGCTCGAGCACACCCTGACCAACCGGCTCGGGGTCACCGGCAGCCTGCTCAAGACCGTGGAGTCGACCAACCCGGTCGAGTCGATGATCGAGATCGTGCGCCACCACGCCCGGCGCGTGAAGCGCTGGCAGCACGGCGAGATGGCATTGCGCTGGACCGCCGCGGGGATGCTCGCCGCCCAGGCCCAGTTCCGCCGCGTCAACGGCTACCGGCAGCTCCCCGCGCTGCTGACCGCGCTCGAAGCCGCGACCCAACATCAGCCCGGCGCCGACAGCCTCAACCAGCGGGTCGCAGGCTGACCTACGATGCCCCAGTACCCGGAGGTCACGCACCCAAGTTCCACGACGACCGGGACAACCTCGCACCCCCAGGTTGATCCTTGGCTAGACGTGCTCCGGAGAGGCCGGAGCCTCGTTGGGAGTCGCTTCTTTTCAAGCTGAGGTTCGATAGTGGGTTCTAGGACCAAGCTGTATGTGCGGGACGCGGTGGGCGCTCTGCCCGTCCGGCTGCGTTCCCACGTTCCGTTCCTGGGCCTGTTGGCCCGCTACCAGCGATCGTGGCTGCGGCCCGATCTGATTGCCGGTGCGGCCGTGGCGGTTTCGCTTGTCCCTCAGGAGCTGGCGTATGCCACGCTGGCCGGGATGCCACCGATGCACGGGCTGTACGCCACAATCGCGGCGCTGGTCGCATACGCGCTGTTCGGCATGAGTTCCCATGAGGCGGCCAGCCCATCAGCGATCAGTTCTCTGCTGACGTTCGCGGCGCTGGGGTCCTTGGCTGTACCGGAGAGCAGCAGCTACATCCAGCTTGCGGCTTTGCTGGCCGTCCTTGTGGGGGGCTTCCGGCTGCTGCTCGGTGTGCTCAACGCCGGGATGCTGGCCAACCTGCTGTCACGTTCGGTGCTCACCGGGTTTACGTCCGGCGCTGGGGTCCTGATTGCTGTCAGCCAGCTTCCCGACCTGCTGGGAGCCGAAGCCGCTCGAGGAGGAGGGGACGTCATCGAGGCGATGGAGGGCCTCATCGCGGCCGCGGCGGGGACGGTCTGGCCGGCGCTGGTGATGGGAGCCGTCGGCCTGGCCGTTCTGTTGGTCTTTCGGCGTCATCTCGGGGTCAGCATGCTCGCCACGGTAACGGTGGCGACGGTGCTGACGTGGGCCCTGCGGCTCGACCGTCTCGGGGTGCCCATCGTCGGCGAAGTGCCCACCGGCCTGCCCGGACCGCGGGTCCCGTGGGCGGACCTGCGAACGGTCCGATCCCTGCTGCCGACCGCGTTCGTCCTGGCGCTGGTCGGCTACCTCGAGGGGCTGGCAAGCTCCCGGGCCATCGCTGCCCAGTCCGGAGAACGGATCCTGCCGAACCGTGAGCTCTTCGCCTACGGCTGGGTGAGCGTCGCGGCGGGCCTGTTTCGTGGGTTTCCGGTCGGTGGCAGCTTCTCCACGACCGCGATCAATCACCGATCGGGTGGACGCAGCCAGTTGTCCAACGTGTTCGCGGCCGGCTACATCGCCATCGTGGTCCTCGGAGGGGCTCCGGCGTTGCGCTTCCTGCCCCGACCGGTCCTGGCCGCCATCGTCTTGGCGGCCGTCACCAACCTGATCGACCTCCCCAGCATTCGTGAGGCACTACGCATCACGCGGACCGACGCCACTGCCCTCGTCGCCACCTTCCTCGGCACGTTGCTGCTCGGCGTGGAGACCGGATTCCTCGTCGGGGCTGGGACAAACCTCGTGCTCCACCTGTCGGGCGACATCCGTCCCCCCGTCCCAGAGATTGGGAGGGTCGAGGGCAGTACCCACTTCCGCGACGTGGGCCGTTTCCCCACTCGGACGCAGCGTGACGTCGCGATCTTGCGGCTGGACGCCCCCTTGCTGTTTCTCAACGCTGGAACCTTCGACGACCGGGTCAACCGGCTACTGGCGGAGCGGCCGGACCTGAAGGGTCTCGTGCTTGACATGAGCAGCGTGACGGACATCGACGCCACCGGTGTTCACGCACTCACAGGTTTGCTGACGCTCGCATCGGAGGCGGACGTCGAAGTCCGCCTGGCGCGGGTCCTCGGTGGTGTTCGGAGTCGCCTGCGACGCGCCCGCCTCTGGGACGAGGTGTTCGTGCCGATCGTGTATCCGAGCCTCCCCGATGCGCTGGCGGCCCTGTCCCCGTTGGCTGAAACGCTCCGAACCCCACAGGAGGGCGAAGACACCACCCACGACATCCTCTAGTGTCCTGTCCGCGAAGTTCAAGGCATGATGGGGATTTGAGAGGTCGATTCGCCTGAACAGGCCCGGAGGGCCTCTCGATCGGGAGAGTCACCGATGGCGCGTGCGGGACGTCCGACAGTCGAGATCGACCTGACCGACCAGGAGCGTGCGCGGCTGGAGTCCTGGACACGGCGGCACTCCACGGCGCAGGCGCTGGCGATGCGCGCCCGGATCGTGCTGGCGTGCGCGGACGGGGCGACCAACGTCGGGGCGGCCGAGCTGGTGGGCTGCCATCAGGTCACGGCGGGCAAGTGGCGCAAGCGGTTCTCCGAGGACCGACTGGACGGGCTGGTCGATGCGCCGCGGCCCGGCGCGCCACGCACGATCGATGACGACGTCATCGAGGCGGTGGTCATCGACACCCTCGAGTCGGCCCCCGACGATGCCACGCACTGGTCGACCCGGGACCTGGCGGCCAGGCACGGGCTGTCCAAGACCACGGTCGCCGAGATCTGGCGGGCGTTCGGACTCAAGCCCTGGCGACAGGATGAGTTCAAGCGGGCCGCCGCGGCGGCGGCGGTGGCGAGTTCGGTGAGGTGGGCGAGCAGCGGTGAGGCGTCGGGGCCCTCGTCGATGTCGGCTTCCACTTGTTGCTTGGCGCGCAGCAGTCTCGCGGCGACCTGACGATCCGTCTGGGACACCTGGTCTACGAGGTCGTGCAGGGGACCGTGGATGCGCTGGAAGCCGGCGATGGCCTCGGCCAGATCCGGTTCGCTCGCGGCCGTGCACAGCGCCTCGGCGGCGTCGACCAGGTCGCTGCCAGGCGAGGTGCTCGGTGTGCCCGTGCTCCCACACGCGGCCGCAGTCACGCTGATCACGGCGACCAGCGCCCGACCGGTGAGCAGCGTCCGGCGCGACACGTCGCGCACGGGCGACCTCCTGCCACGTGCTGCCGTCGTCATCGCTGCGCCACAGCACGCGCGGTTTCTCCGTGATCACCCAGAACGTCCCTGCCTCGTCGATGGTTGTCGCGATCGGCTGCCCGTCGAACGTGGCGGACTCACGGTCTGGGGAACCAGGGTTGTCCGTGCGGTCGGGCGGGTCCTGTGTTCGGTTATAATCGAACACATGAGGACGTCACCCGAGGAGCTCGAACGAGCCGCGATCGAGGCACTGGAGGTCGCGTGCGGCGGAGTCGGCCTGTTGGTGCGACCAACAACAGGGCCCGGACCTGATGTGATCGTGAGCGCTCCAGACGGGCGCCGCTGGCACTTCGAGGTGAAAGCTCGCGCGGTCGCGGCCCACCATCCGGCGAACCCGGTCTCCGGCGACGGCCTGATCGTTGTGGCCGACGTCGTCACCGGTCCAGTCGCCGACGCCCTCCGCGACCGGCACGTCTCATGGCTGGACCGCCGCGGCCACCTGCGGCTGGAGGCTCCTGGCCTGCTGATCGACACCGACGTAGCCGCCCTCCCCCGAAGAGCGGATACATCTGACGACGTGCCCGATGACCCGTTCGGTCGCGGTCGCGCCACCATCGAGGTTGCGCTGGCAGCGCTGCTGACCCCCGATGACCCGCCCGGCATCCGACAGCTCGCTGAGGAGTCCAACCTCGCGCCATCCACGGTGTCGACCGCCCGAGACCGGCTTCAGCGCGCGTCGCTCGTCACCTCTGAGGGCTTCCCGCTGATCCCCGAGCTGTTCTGGGCGCTCGCGGACCGGTGGCGCCCCCGTTGGCATCCCCTCGCGTCGGATCCCGACGAACGGGCTCCGACGACCGAAGGGTTTCTCGATGGACGATGGGTCGCGACCGGCGAGCTCGCCGCGGTGGTCCACGGCGCACCGATGGCGGTCGGCCGCGAGGCCCCGAGCCGCTACTACCTCGAGGGGCCGTCGGAGCTGCGCCAAGCACGTGAGGCCATTGGTGACGCGGCCCCGCACGAGGCCGCTTGCTGGGTGGCGGTGCCTCCATCCCGGCTCGTGCACACCCGCGCCGACCGCGACACCGACTCGATGGCGGTTCCATGGAAGGCCGGACCGTTCGCCCCGCCCGTCGTGGTTGCCCTGGAACTCGCGGGTGACCCCTCACGCGGCCGCGAGATCCTCCAGAACTGGGCTCGTCTCCGCGACGACACCGCCGCAGTCTGGCATCGTCCGTGACCATCCACATCGTCGGCGACGACGGCCAGATCGGACTGCTCCTCGACGCTGCCGCGATCGTCCAGAACCTCAACCCGCCATCCGCGCTCGTTGGCGGCGTGGCCGTCATCTGCCGACTCGCGGCTGTACACCGCATCACGCTCGACGCGGACACCGTCGTCGAGCAATCCGACACCGACATCGTGGAGATCCTCACAGCACGGGCTGACACGACACAGACCGACGCCCGCACCGTCCTCATCGGTGGAGCCAAGGTCGAGATCATCGACGTCGGCCCGGTCGATCCGGCCGTCCTTGCCGACCAGGTCGATGACAATCGCGAGCGGCTGTTCGTCGCGGCCCACCGGTGGGCGCTGGACACCGCCGAGACCATTGAGGTCGACACCTATCCGCCGAGCCGGGTGCGGCGGCTCGCCGTCGCGATACCTCCGGCGCTGGCGGCGACCAAGACACACGCGCTCGTCGGACGCCGCCCTGGCGGTGAGGAGAAGGCCGGCAGCGATCTCACCGACATCGTTGCGCTCTTCGAGATGTTCGACCGCGACGGCGAGCTGACCGGCCAACTTCACGCCGCGCCCTATGACCTCGGACAGCTTGTCGCGGGACAGCTCGCGGGGTTCCTCGGTGATCCCCAACGTCGCACCCGCGCCGTCGGGCTGGCACGCCAGCACCTCGGCTCCGCCATGACCCTCGAACGCATCGAGACTGCCCTCGCTCACGTCCTCAGTCGTTGACTCACCCGGGGGAGGAGCTCCATCCGATAGCTCATACTCCCGAGTCGGGTAACAGCTCCGACGGCGCAGTGCAGGTGCGCCGAACAGCCGCGTGCAGTGTCGCTCGGCTCGCGCGCCTGTTCACCGCTAGGTTCGATGTTGGCCAACCTGCCGAAGACGCGCACTCGATCACGGAGCGTCACCGCCGATGGGGACCGTCCCGACCACGAGCACAACCTCGCTGACGAGGTCGCGCGGTCACAACGCGGTCACATCAGCCGTGAGACGGCCCGGGACGGGGCGGGACCGGCCGGGACGTCATGTCCGAGAAACCCCAGTTCAGAGGCACATTCCGGGACCCACCGGGACGGGCCGGGACGCAACCCGCCCGGCTCATGACCCGGAGGTCGCAGGTTCAATCCTGCCCCCGGTACCAGCAGAACCCCCGAATTCGGGGGTTCTTGCTTTTCATGACCACCATCTGACCACCGGGAGCTGGTGGTGAGGCGCGAGCCTCCGTGGAGGGGCTCGGTGGCTGCTGTGTGCGGTCCTGTGCGGTCCCGGGTCATAGTTGACGGGTTGGCTCCGGTACCTGGGTGACGGGTTGGAGAGGCAGCCCGGCTCGGGAGAGAGGTGACCTCTACAGCACGGCCCTGTTCTGCCAAGGGGGTCAAGTCGTGACCGGCTGCTACTGGGCGTAGGCCCGAAGTCCCCGGCGTCGCATGACGAAGCTTGTCCACGACGCACGCCTCGGCAGTGGCCCCGGGCCACCGTCCCAACACGAGCTCAACCCGCGAGTGGGACCGTATTCCGACTGGACCATTCTCAGGCTCGCCTCATGGGTCCATGGCCGCGTGGCGTTCGAACGATCGCGTCAGCCGCTGGACGGGCGGTGGACTCCTCCGGCGGCCGAGTTCATCCCTTCGGCCAGCGTGGGGTGGACGTGGATCGCGTCGCCGATGGTCGAGTAGCTGGCGCCCGCGACCATCGCGATGACGGCCTCGTGGATGAGGTTGCCGGCGTCGGGTCCGACGATGTGGCAGCCGAGGATCCGGTCGGTGTCGGCGTCGGCCACGAAGGTGATGTGCCCCGCCGTCCTGCCGATGGCGCGGGCCTTGGCGACCCCGGAGAACTCCTGTCGTCCGACGGCGACCGTGTGGCCGGCATCGCTCGCCTGGGCTTCGGTGAGGCCAACGGCGGCTACCTCCGGATCGAGGAACACCGCGTGCGGCACGACCCGATCGGCGATGCTGCGGTCCTGGTCCTTGAACACGGTCCGGTAGACGGTGTCGGCGTCGTCGCGCGCGGTGTGGGTGAACATGTCGTAGCCGCGCAGATCGCCGAGCGCCCAGATGTTGTCGGTGTCGGTGTGGAGCCGGTCGTCCACGCTGATGTAGCCGCGCTGGTCGAGGGTCACGTCGAGGTGCTCGATGCCGAGATCGTCGGTGTTAGGCGTACGTCCGGTCGCAATCAGCAGGTGGCTACCGACTACCTCGCCGCGCTCGGCGCCCTCGCAGCCGACGCGGATGCGGTCGCCGTCGGCTGCGACTGAAACGCATGTTGTGCCGGTCAGCAGGTCAATCCCTTCGGCGGTGAACGCCTCGGCGACGACGCGGGAGATGTCGGGATCCTCAGCCGCCAGGAGCCGCTCGGCGCGCTGGACGACGGTGACCTTCGCGCCGAACCGTGCGAACATCTGTGCGAACTCACAGCCGATGAACCCGCCGCCGACCACGATCAGATGCTTGGGCAGCTCACGCAGGTCCAGGATGGTCCGGGAAGTGAGGTAGGCGACCTGTTCAAGCCCGTCGACCGGCGCGATGGCGTCGCGAGTGCCCGTATTGAGGAAGATCCGGTCCGCCTCGATGGTGCGGTCCCCGACCTGCAGACGCCGCCCGGCGACGAACCGTCCGTGGCCTTCGATGAAGTCGAGATCGTTCGACTTGCCGACCGCGCGGTAGGACCCGGACCGGATCGACTCAACCATGTCATCCTTGCGGTCCACGATGGCGGTCAGGTCGACGGTCGGCTGGCCGGCGTGCACGCCGAGATCGGCGGCACGGCGCACGTCGTGGGCCCGTTGGGCGGAGGCGATCATGGTCTTGGTCGGGATGCACCCGCGGTTGAGACAGGTCCCGCCGAGCAGCTCGCGTTCCACGAAGGCGGTGCGGCCATGCCGTGCGGCCCGAAGGGCGAGCGGCAGCCCGGACATGCCTCCGCCGATTACCAGCGTGTCGTAGCGCTCCACGTCAATTCCTCATTCGACGCATCGCCACGGCAAGACGCCACACCCCGGCGACGGCGGCCACCGCGGCAGCCACGGTCAACTCGGGGCTGCCGAGCAAGCCGCCGCCGGCGGCGAGCAGTCCGGCGCCCACAAGCAGGGCAGCCGCCCCACAACAGACCGCTGCAGCGACGACGACGACCAGGGCCCCTCGGCGCGCCTGGTCAGTGGGCACCCAGAACCTCCCGCAGCTGATCGAGTGTCGGTGATCCAGCGGGCCCGTCAGGAGTCTGGTAGATCCGGCACGACAGCCCCACCGGCTCATCGCCCCGGGCGAACGGGTCACGTCCCTCCACGAGAACCGTGGGCGAGCCGCGAAACGACAGCTCCTCGGCGGCCTCGGGCGTCTCGACCTTGCGGTAGGCAACCTCGAACCCGAGCTCGTCGGCCAGTCCGCGCAGTCGCTGGTCGGTGGTCTGCCACGAGGGGCAGCCATCGAAGTACAGCAACGTCACATCCATCATCGGCTCCTTGGTGAGGTGGAACCCGACCGTAGACCTTCCAGTACGATGGAATGTCAAGCGATGTGGAGCAGAAGGTTGCTGATCGGCGAGCTTGCCGTCGAGACGGGGGTGTCGGCCAAGACGTTGCGATTCTACGAGGACCGTGGCCTCCTGCGCCGGCCTGAACGCACACCCGGCGGCTACCGGGATTACCCGCGGCCGGTGATCGACCGCGTGGGATTCATCAAGCAGGCTCAGGCCGCCGGGCTCACGCTGCGGCAGATCGGCGAGATCCTCGAGGTCCGGGACGGCGGTCGTCCGCCGTGCCTGCATGTCGCTGCGCTCGTCGACGAGCGCCTTGCCGAGGTCGAGCAGCGCCTCTCGGAGTTGCGGCGCTCACGCGATCAGCTTCGTCGTCTGCGTCGCCGACTCGACGAGCTCGACCCGGCGGACTGCGCCCCGGGCGAAATCTGCGTGGCCATCACCCGTTCGTAGCCGCCCGATCGGTCGCATGCTTGGTGTCACGCAGTTGCTCCTCGTAGTGGGCCAGGATGTCCTCGATCCGCTGTCGTGGACGGAGCGTCGTCGCGGCCAGACGGCCGACCAGCCCAAGCTTGATCTGTCCGTCGAAGTCGAGTCCAAGTCGGGTGCCCTGGCCGCGCGGCTCCACCGTCCAGGTCTGGGACAGCGCGTGGAACAGCGCCCGGTACTGCCAGGGGTAGGTCGACACGTCCACGGTCATCCGGTACCGGTGCCCCTCGTCCCAGGCGGTGCACCGCTCGGTCCAGCTAGCGCCCCGATTGTCTGTACACGACCGCACCATCCCGGGACCCACCGGACCGATGACGTCGGTGGCGGCGATGCCGTCGGCGAACCGTGCGAAGCCTCCAGCGTCGGCGACCGCGGCCCAGACGTCGCTGGCAGGCGCGGCGACCAGAGTGGTGGCGGCGGCATGCAGCGCGGTGGTCCCGGTCACGCCCCGCCGTCCGATCCTCCGCAGTCCCCATCCCTGCAGCGGCGCGAGGAGCGCGACGACCACCGTGACGGCCGCAAGGGTGACCCGGCCGGTCGGTGAGAGCGCCTCCGGTGCCGTGAGGAGCAGCAAGCACGCCGCGGTGATCCAGCCGAGGTCGGCCGCGACCGCCAGCATGGCCACGGTCCGCAAGTGCCCGACTCGCGCCAGCCCGACGAGCAGCACCACCGCGAAACCGACGAGGCCCGCCCCGACGCCGAGAGCGACCAGCGGCGGGATCCCGAGGCGGCTGGCCACGACCCCGGTGGACAGGACAACGCCGCTCACCAGCGAGAACAGCGCGTTGAAGCTGATCACGTCGGCCAGGGAGGTGGCGTCGGATCGTGCCAGCGTGTCTGCGTCGTTGGTGGTGTGCATCGGTGGGTCCTCGGTCGGGTGGTCCCAGACAAACGGTTCGAAGGCATCGATGCGATACCCCGATGGGGAATGGACGAGCACCCCTGCGGCGGCCATGCTGTCCCGTCCGACGTGCGAGGAGTCACCGTGGCGAACGCAACCCCGACGCCGTTCGGTACAGCGTTGCGGCACCGGCGCCGTCGGCGGGGAGTCAGCCAACTGGACCTCGCATCGACTGCGGCGACAACGACCCGTCACCTGTCGTACCTGGAGACCGGCAGGTCCCGTCCGAGTTCCGAGATGGTCCTGAGGCTCGCGGACGCCCTCGACCTGCCGCTGCGCGAACGCAACCGGCTGCTGTCGTTGGCGGGCTTCGCGCCGGCCTATCCCGTCGGCGACCTGCACACCGATGACCTGGCGCCGTTCCGCCAGGCGGTCGACCGGCTGCTCGCGACGCACGAGCCCTATCCGGCCTACGTGTTCGACCGCCAGTGGACAATCGTGGGCAACAACGACGCGGGCCGGCGGTTCCTGCCTGCGCTCGATTCGCCCGTGGCCGAGCGGCTGGCCGCCTGGGCCGAGCTCATCGTGAACCTCGAGGACGTCCTGCCCGCCTTCATGGACCGCCTCTCGGCCGACCTCGCGCGCTACCCCGACGACCCGGTCCTGCGCGATGTCCATGACATGGCGATCGAGATGTTCGCGACGGCCCGCCGACCGCACCGTGATCCGTCCGCGCGGGTGCTGTGCCCACAATTCCGCATCGACGGGCAGGTCGTTCGGACCCTGTCGGTCATTGCGAGCTTCGACGCGGTCATGGACGTCACTCTCGACGAACTGCGGGTCGAGCTGATCTATCCCGAGGACCAGGCAGCCGAACGGTTCTTCCGCGAACGCGCGGGATCGTCGTGGCACGAGCTCGGTGATGCAGGACAGCACCCACGCGATTAGCGCACGCATGAGCAGTCAGACCGCACGTCCGAAAGGACGAGGGAAGGGGACTCGATCGGGTCAGGTTCCGTCGGCCATCCCGTCCATGACCGAGGAATCCTGCATGCCCGCACCCCACGACGACGTCCGGCTCGACCGCCGCCGCTTCCTGCGCGGCGTGACCTTTTCGACGGTCGGTCTTGCGGTCGGTGGCACCGTTCTGGCCGCCTGCCGTGCCGACGGCGGTCCTTCGGGATCCGCCACGGTGGGCCCGACGACGCCGACCCCGTCGGCGACCAGTACGACGCCCGAGGCGCGGGCCGTCGTTGGCGACGTGCTCGACTTCGCGTTGACCTCGGACGAGTGGGAAGGCGAGTTCGGGTTCGTGACGCTGCGCCTGCATGCAGCGGCGGTCGACGGCGAAGACGTGTACTTCATCCGCACCGATGCGTCCGACCAGGACTACGCGGAGCGGGAGCAGGTCGTGTTCGTCCCCCGCCTGCGGGTCCTGGCGGAGGAGGGCATGGCAGCGGCCGCGTTCGTGTTTGACCAGGACGCGGCGGTCGACCAGCCCGTGGTGCTCTCGACCGAGCCGGGCCGGGACGACTACACGCCGGCCTTCGAGGTCAACCGGGTGACGTGGAACGGCGAACCGCGCCTGTTGCGGTCGGCGGCCGAGGTCAAGGAGGCTGTCGATGCCGGCGACGTCGCCGTCGAGGCCACCGGGATCGTGATCAACGCGCCTGCCGTGGTGTGGTCGTCGGGGCGGCTGCCGAGCGACGACGAACTGGTGGAGTACCTCGGGCCCGGCCAGCTCATCGGCGAGCCGGACCTCGCCGGCCTGCAGGCCACGTTCAAGCTGCACGAGTGCTACCCCGGGTCGCGCTACATCGTCACTGACACGTCAGCGCCGCCGATGGCCGACGGCATGCACATCGCCGCGGCCCCGCGGCTGCAGGAAGCGACGGCGGCCGGCGCGACGGGGCGGGTCAACGTGGTGATGGGGGGCCTGACCGGACCCGGTCCGATGGGGGCGCAGCCGTCGGTGTTCGACTCGCGCGCCGGCGACCCGGTCTGGAGCCCCTACTGGGACCACCTCACCTACGCGTGGCAGGACGGTGCCGACGCGCGGGTGCTCGAGAACCAAGCCGCCGTGCATGCTGCCAGGGACGCCGGCGACCTCGAGGAGTTCGTTGGGACGCCGGACACCGGCGGGCAGGGTTTCGTGGTGAACTGCCCGGTCCCGGTCGTCGCGCCCAACACCTTCGGGCCATGAGGTTGCCCGCGCAGCGCCGCGGCTCGACGGCGATCCGTGGCCTTCTTGCCGTCGCCGCAGCGACCCTGCTTGCCGCGTGTGCAGGGGGATCTGCGGAACCGGGCCCGACGACCCTCGCGGTCACCGGGACCAACGGGCTGCAGTTCGAGCCTGATCAGCTCACCGCCACCGCAGGCACCGTCACCATCGAGCTCACCGCGCAAGCCGAGGTGGAGCACACGCTCGTAATCGAGGAACTCGACGACCGCGAGGTCGTGACCGCCGCCGCGGGCGAGACTGCCTCGGGCACCGTCGACCTCGAGCCAGGTACGTACACCTTCTACTGCAGCGTGCCGGCGCACCGGCCTGCCGGCATGGAGGGGACCCTCACCGTCACCGGAGGATGAGACGGAAGACTGCGGGCCACTCACCGGTTCCCTCGATACTGACGTCCAGGGAACCAGGTGGAGACGGTAGGCATCACGTACCTGGCCGCGTTCGGTGGCGGCCTGATCTCGTTTCTGTCACCGTGCGTGCTGCCGCTCGTGCCGGGCTACCTCACCATCATCACGGGCGTCGAGATCACGTCCGAGGAACGCGCGACCCCCGGCCGCCTCGCACGCATCGCCAGGCAGACCCTGCTCTTCATCGGCGGGTTCTCGGCCGTCTTCGTGCTGCTCGGGATGACCGCCACAACGATCGGGTCCACCCTGTTCGCCAACGTCGTGCTGCTGACCCGCATCTCCGGGGTCGTCCTGCTCGTGATGGCCGCCTACCTCGTCGGCTCGCTGGTGGCAAAGAGCCCGTGGCTGTACCAGGACAAGCGCGCCCACCCTCAGCTCGAACGGTTCGGGCCGTTCGCCGCTCCGGTCGCCGGCGTGGCCTTCGGGTTCGGGTGGACGCCGTGCATCGGGCCGGTTCTCACCTCCGTTCTGGCGGTCGCCGCCACCCGGTCCCGGGCCAGCGAGGGCGCCGCCCTCCTGGCGGTCTACTCCGCCGGGCTGGGAATCCCGTTCCTGGTGACCGGTCTGGCCTTCGGGCGCATGCGCGGCCTGTTCGTGTGGCTGCGACGCCATCTGCCGGCGGTGACCTGGGCGACCGCCGGCTCGCTCGCGGTGTTCGGGGCGCTGCTCGTCACGAACCGGCTCCTGTGGGTGACCACGCAACTCCAGAACGGCCTGCGTGCAGTCGGGCTTGAAGAACTGATTTTCCTCGGATGACGACCGGCACGGCCGGCGACAAGGAGACAGACGCAATGGGTGACGGAAACCTCTCCAAGCGGGAGCGACGGGAGCAGAACCGTGCCCGCGCGCGGCGCAAGCAGGTCCAGCGCACGGCGGCGTGGGCGGTCGCGGCCGTCGCCGTCCTCGCCGTGTCCGTCGCCTTCGTCACCCGCCCCGACCCGGGTGCCGCAAGCGGCGTCACAACCGACGTCGACGGATGGGTCCTGCCCGCGATGGGGCAGACGGCCGCCTCGCAAGACACAGTCGCGTTGGCCGACTTCGCGGGGCAGCCCGCGGTCGTCAACTTCTTCGCCTCATGGTGCACGGCCTGCGACGCCGAACTCCCGGCGTTCGTATCGGTCACCGAGCAGCTCCGCGACCGGGTGCAGTTCGTCGGGATCGCGTCGCAGGAGACGGGTGACCCGATGTTCATGCCCAACCGGCACGGTCTGGACGGGCTGTGGCCGCTGGCGCGGGACGCCGGGCCGGGCGGCGGCGGACTGTCCCGCGGTCTGGGTGCCCGCGGCATGCCCGTCACCGCGTTCTACGACGCCGACGGCAGCCTGCTGCGGCAGCACGTCGGCGCGATGACCGAAGGCAGCCTGCTGGCGACGATCTCCGAGCTTTTCGGGATCACGCCGGACGCATGACCATCAGCCCAACAGGAGAGCCGCATGCCCCGTGTCCCTGTCCACACGATCGAGGACGCACCCGAAGAGAGTCGTGAGACCCTCGAAGCGCTGGCAAGGCGCACCGGCAAGGTCATCAACATCTACGGCGAGATGGCACACGCCCCAGCCCTGCTGAAGGCCTATGTGGCCATGGAGAACGTCCTGCGTGCCGAGTCCTCGCTGGGCGAGCCGGTACGGCAGGCCATCCACCTCACCGTCGCCAACGTCAACGCCTGCGACTACTGCCAAGCCGCCTACACCGGCGCGGCCAAGGCCGTCGGCCACTCCGAGGAGGCGACCCTGGACATCCGCCGCGGCGAGGTCCCCGGCGACAAACGGCTCACCGCCCTGCTGCAGGTCGCTCGTCAGGTCGCCGCCGACAAGGGCCACGTCGATGACCAGGTCTGGAAGGGCGCCATCGAGGCCGGCTGGACCGAGGCACAACTCCTCGAGGCCTACGCCGACGTGATCCGCACGATCATGACCAACTACTTCAACCACATGGTCGGCACCGAGCTCGACCTGCGTCCCGCCCCACCCCTTGACTGATCGGCCGGTCACGCGGCCGCATACACCTCGATCTCGACCGCGCCGGTGTTCCCGCCGGTGGTAGTGACCGCGTCGAAGCGCAGCATCTGCCCTTCGAAGGCGACCTGGCTGATCACCAAGCCCTGACCGGCCGGGAACGGCCCGAACGTCTCGCTGTCATCCACCGTGACCGTGTACTGCTCGATGATCGCGGACCCGTCGGTCATCTCCCGGGACCGGAAGCCGATCCCGACGACCTCGACGGCCTGTCCGAGGTCGATCGTGATCGACGCGTCGTCGCCGTCACCTGCCGTGGACCATTCGGTGCCGAGGTCACCGTCAATGGCGTGCTCGGCCGCGAACCCGCTCGAGAACTCCGACGACACCGCCACCACTGTCGCGTCGCTGGCGACGTTGGTGCCAGGGCTCTCGACCGCCTCGGCCTGCGGGGTCGTGAACGTCATGACGTCGCTTCGGTACAGGTTGCCGGCGGCGTCCGATCCCTGCAGCCGGTACTGGTAGGTCGTGTTCGGGGCGAGCCGGCCGAGTCTCGGGTGGTGGTCGGCGTGCGCGCCACCGGCCATGTCGTCGTCGGTTGCGATCAGTCCGAAGGCGTCCGTGGTGCCGTAGACGACGCTGCACACGACCTCGATGTCGGTGTCGACCTCAAGCACCGCGAAGGTCCCCGACGGGTCCGGTGTCACGACGATGTCCGACGCGAGGATGTCCTCGATTGGCAGCACGTCGGTGTCCGCGGCCCCGCCGGTCACGCCACTGCACGCGGACAGCAGCAGGACGGCGACAAGCAAGAGTGGACCGAACATGCGAAGTCTCATGCAGTGGCTCCATCGGTAGCTGGTTGGGACTCTTGCAGCCGGGCGAGGCGGACCATGGCGATCGTGCCGAGGAGGGGTCCGGGGACGAGCACGAGGAACACGGTACGGAACCCCCAGGCTTCCAGCAGCACCGGTACCAGCCAGATGCTGCCGACGGTCAGTACGAACCCGATGGCGAGCTGCAACGTCACGGCGGTCCCCACGTACTGCGGGTCCGTGACCTCGATCGCGAGCGTGGAGAACTGTGCCGAGTCCGCCACGACCCAGAATCCCCAGACCATGGCGGCAACGACGACCAGGGCGGGCGGACCGGACCACAGCAGGCCGATCGTTGCGGCGGCGATGCCGGAGAGCACCATGCTCAGGCCCGCCGCGTACGTGCGGGTTCGGTGGTCCGCGATGACGCCGCCGAGCACCGAGCCGGCCGAACCTGCGGCGATCGCGGCGAACGTGGCGAAGGCGCCCCACCGGGCGGCGCTGCCGACCCCGGCCTCCGCGAAGGAACTGGCGAGGAACGTCCCGATCCAGGTCCACATCGCGTACAGCTCCCACATGTGCCCGAAGTACCCGTACGAGGCGAGCCGCAGCCGGCGGTTGCGCACCACCGCCAGCGTCAACCTCGGGTCGAACGGCGCCTTGGGGAAGGGGAACGGTCCGGCCGGCATCGTCGCGGCGACCATGCCACCGGCGATCGTCAACAGGCTGGTCGTTGCGATCACGAGCCGCCAGTCCAGGCCCCCGAGGCCGTTGACGAGGTGCGGCAACGCCGATCCCAGCGTGAGCGCGCCGACCATCACACCGAGCGCGGTTCCGCGACGCAGCCGGAACCAGGTCGCCATCTCCTTGAGGCCAGGCGGGTAGACGCCTGCCAGGAAGAACCCGGTGGCGAACCGCAGACCGATGGCGACGGACGCACTGTCCGCGACGAGCAGAGCGCCGTTCGCGACTGCGGCACCGATCGCTCCGAGGAGCATGACCCGACGCGGGGCGAACACGTCGGCGGTTCCCATGATCGCACTGACGAGCGCGCCCGCGACGAACCCGAGCTGCACGGCGATCGTGAGCATCGACGCGCCCGTCGGGCCGAGCTCCCACAGCTCGCGCAGTTGCGGGACGACCGCCGATGCCGAGAACCACGTCGTCATCGCGAGGAACATCGCGACGGCGAGGCGCAGCAGCGCCACCCAGCGGCCGGTGTCGCCGGTGCTGTCCGTGCGGAGCGGGGGGCCGGTCACGACCGGTCAGTGGACCGCACGGAGCCCGCCGAGCGCGGCGAGCATGACGCCGCCGCCGACGACGAGCAGCCGCAGGTGCGGGATCCGGCGGGTCGCCCACAGCAGGGTCGCCACGACGACGATGGCGATTGCCGCCTGCACCGCGACGCCGGAATCTGTCCGCGGCAGCAGCAGCTCACTCAGCCAGCCCATGGCATGCCTTCCGTCGCATCAGGAAGGACCGTCGAGGCTGGCCACGAGCACACGCAACCGCTGCATGGCTGCGCCGTCGGGGGCGCAACGAAGGTCGGCGACAGCGGCCTTGAGTTGCCGGTACATCTCGGCGTCCCGGAAACAGTCGGGGCACTTGGCGAGGTGGCGGGCGACCCCCCAAATCTGGTCGGGATCGCACTCCTCGTCCAGATAGGACTGCAGGCAGCGCAAGGTGTTCCGGCAGTCGGCCGGGGCCGTGACGGTCCACCGCATGTGGCGCTCCTTGGAGGCTCGACAACGCAACCGATCGGGCATGTCATCTGTTCCATCGATTCCGAGACATCGACGCCGGAGGGAAGAGGACGGTGGGCGCACCGGTTCCGTGACCGGTACCGACCACAACTGACCCGTGAGGCCGCCATGCAGTTCACTTTTCTCGGAGCGCTCGTCGCCGGATTCGCCGCCACCCTGGTCATGTCCGTCATGATGAAGATGGCCGGCCGAGCGGGCATGACCGACATGCCGCCCATGGAGTTGGTCACGGGCAG